>Ga0310834_100126_pt1 | contig 134783 bp, 120 predicted proteins | sample SM_ome_2_FD_201314 | JGI IMG/M metagenome (GOLD analysis project Ga0310834, IMG submission 201314) | Sorghum-adapted microbial communities enriched on stacked mutant (SM) sorghum from Joint BioEnergy Institute, Emeryville, California... ... | reverse complement strand
GACGGAGAAGGATCTTGGCAGACCTCTTCTACCGAGGGCTCCACGCCGATCTCGAGCACCGTCCGATCTGGATGGCTATGCCCGTGTCGTCGCTACCGCGCCACCATTCCTCGCTGAGATCACCTCAATGTGCAGCCGAAAGCGGTTAGCGACCGGGTTCAGTTATTTTCCGATTTATGGGAACTGGCAGTCGAATACAGCTGATCATTCACACGTTTCCCTTGCAGGTGTGTGCAGCCATCAGCGGCAGCTGCGTCGGTAGGAAGACATCGCCGCGCCAATCGGAAACGGTGCTGCACCGGGCAGGCCCGTGCCGGGCGATCGCTACAGCCGCCCGTCCTGGACGGCCTGCGTCACCCAGGGGATGACCTCGTCGAGCATCTCGTCCAGGCTGGTGGTGGCCTCGAAGCCGAGGACTTCCCGGGCCTTGGTCACGTCCGGGATGCGCTTCTGCACGTCGTACTCGTAGGGGTCGTCGCAGACGTACCGGAACGGCACCTCCGGCCCCTTGATCTTGCGCCAGATCAGCTCGGCCAGCTCCAGCACGGTGGTGGATTGGGCGGTGGACAGGTTGAAGTCCTCGTTGCGGGCGGCCGGGTGCTCCATCGCGATGGCGATGCCGCGGGCCAGGTCACCGCCGTAGGTGTAGTGGCGCACCTGGTTGCCTTCGCCCAGGATGTGGAGCGGGTCCTGTCCCTTGATCACCTTCTGCACCAGGTCCGGCACCACGTGGGACATGGCCAGCTTCACGTTGCCGGAGAGCACCTCGACGTCGCCCACGGCGCGGCCCTCGCCGACGCCCACGCAGTTGAACGGGCGCACGATCGTGTACGGCAGCTGGTACTGGTCCCAGGCGGCCCGGGCGAAGTACTCCACGGCGAGCTTCTGGAAGCCGTACGAGGACAGCGGCGGCGGCACCTTCCGCTCGTCCCCCTCGACCGACGGCCAGCGGTCGGTGGACTCGAACACCATCGACGAGGAGAGGTAGGTGACCTTCGCCAGCCGGCCCTCGCGGTGCGCCTTGATGGCCGCGTCGCAGGTGGCCGCCATGATCCGCTCGTTGGTGGCGAGCAGGTCGTAGGCGTAGGCGTGGAAGTAGGAGATCCCACCGATCATGGCGGCGCCGGCGATCAGGTGGTCGCAGTCCATCGCGAGCTCCGTGAGCAGATCGGTGTCGCGCGCGTCGCCCTCGACGAAGCGGTACCGCGGGTCGTCGTCGTAGCCGCGCCGGACCGGGCCGTACTTCGAGTAGTTGTCCAGCCCGATCACCTCGTGGCCGCGCCGGAGCAGCTCCTCGACCAGGTAGCCGCCGATGAAGCCGGCGGAGCCGGTTACCAGGACCTTCGCCACTAGCGGTGTTCTCCTAACGGGTTTTTTTCCAGCTCGGTGCCGGCCGCGCCGAGCGCCGCGGCCTTCCGCTCGCGCCGTGCGGCCATCTGGTCCCAGGTCATCCGTCGGCCGAACGCGAAGAAGTACCACCGCAGGTACGACGGCATGAACCTGCCCAGGTCGAAGTGGGACTCGCCGAGCCGGCGGTCGAGCCAGATGGTGGGGATCTCCGCCACCGGCAGCCGCAGCCGGGTCGCCTTCGCGGTCAGCTCCAGCCCGATCTCGAAACCGGTGCGCGACTCGATGCCGACCCGGCGGACGAACTCCGTGTCGTACGCCTTGAAGCTGTTCGTCGCGTCCCGGGTGCCGACGCGGGCGAACCAGTGCAGCGTGCGCCCGGCCCAGCGGGACAGCATCCGCTTCAGCCGCGGCCCGCCCACCTGCTGGCCACCGGGCATGTAGCGGGAGGCGGCGGCGACCGCCACGCCACGGTCCACCAGGCGGGCCAGCTCGTCGATCTGGCGGGGGTCGTCACAGCCGTCCGCCATGGTGACCACCACGACCGGCGCCCGGGCCGCGTCGATGCCGAACCGGATCGCGTTCGCCGGCCCTCGCCCGTAGGTGTTGAGCACCGTGCGCACACGCGGGTCGTTCTGGGCGACCTTTTCGGCGTACGGCACGGTGGTGTCCTCGGGCGTGTCGTGCACGATCAGCACCTCGGACGGCAGCATGACCTCGCGCAGGATCCGGTCCAGGCACCGGACGATCGCCTCGCCCTCGTTGTAGACCGGAATGACCACGCACACCCGGGGCGTGACCGTCATACCAGCACACCCCGCCCGGTGTGGCCCCAGATGTCGACTACGGGCGTGTCGGTGTCGAGCTTGGCGTACTCCGGATGCGGGCAGGCGATGACCAGCAGGTCCGCCCGCGCCAGGACCTCCTCCAGCGGCAGGAAGCGCTCATCGGCGATGTGCGGGTCGGTGCACAGCGTCTCCGCCGCCTTCAGCAGCAGGATCTTCCGCAGCTTGTACGCCAGCGACTCCCGCGGGTCATCGCTGCCGCCCTTGAACGCCATGCCCAGCAGGCCGACGCGCATGGTGGACAGGTCGTACCGCTTCTCCAGCCGCGACACCAGGTACAGCGGCAACCCCTCGTTGATCAGCATCGCGGAGTGGCCGAGCACGAAGTTGTTCCGGTTGAACGCGGCCAGCTGCATCGTGTCCTTGAACAGGCACGGGCCGGCCGCGAACCCCGGCATCGGCAGGTCGGCCGCGCGCGGGTAATCGTGCGTGATCGCGTGCCGGATCCGGGCGAAGTCCAGGCCGAAGTCGTTGGCCATCATCCAGAACTGGTTCGCGGTGGCGAACTTGATGTACCGCCAGGTGTTGGTGAACAACTTCGCCAGCTCGGCCTCTTCCGGCTCCAGCGGAACGATCTCGTCGGTGAGGGTGCGGAACAGCTTCTCGGCCCGGGCCAGCGCCTGGGGGGTGCGGGCAGAGATGATCTGCGGCAGCTCGAACAGCTCGGTCATGGCCTTGCCTTCGGCGATGCGCTCCGGGCAGAACGCCACGTCGGCCGCCACGCCCATGTCGGCCAGCAGTCGCTCCGTCAGCGCGGTCACGCCCGGGTAGACCGTGGAGCGCAGCACCACCAGCTGCCCGTCGCGCAGGTACTCCGAGCAGCGCTGCAGGGCGCGGGGCACGGCACCAAGGTCCGGGTTGAGGTGTTCATCGACGGGCGTGCCGACCACGATGACCAGGTGCTCGGCCGCGGCGACCTCGGCCGGGTCGGTGGAGGCCCGCAGCCGCCCTTCGGCCACCACCCGCGCCAGCACGGGCCCCGCACCGTCCTCGGCGAACGGCAGCCGACCGGCGTTGACGGTGTCCACGGCGGAGCCATTGATGTCGTACAGCACCACCGACCGGCCGCGGGAGGCCAGCGCGATACCGAGCGGAAGACCGACGCGTCCGCAGCCGCCCACGACACATACGTCCGTTGCGAACATCCGGATCGGTTCCCCCTCGCTCATGGACCGGCTCCCCATCTCGGCGGTCGGACGAAGCTTTCGTCGGATCTGCCCGCAACTTCACCCATCGTGGGCAAGACAGCAACATACCCGACCGCTTCGGCCCGCCACGCGCTCCCTCACGGTCGAGCCAGGAATACCACGATATTGCTCTTTTTCAAGATATTTTCCGCCTTATCCCAGCCGATCCGCGGTTCTGCGGCCGGGGCGGACCAGCCGTAGGGCATCCTCGGGTATGTGGAGGGCTGCGACGTGGCGGTGGTCGGCGCCGGCCCGGCCGGGGCCGCGGCGGCGCTGGCCGCCAGGCGCGCTGGGGCGGAGGTCGTTCTGCTCGACGCCGCCACCTTCCCGCGCGACAAGGCGTGCGGTGACGGGATCGCACCGTACGCGCTGGACGTGCTGGACCGCCTCGGCGTGCCGTCGCCGGTGGACGGCTTCGCGCCGGTCCCCGTCCTTCGGCTGGTTTCGCCGCGCGGCGAGGTGGTGGCCCGTCGGGCGGACCGCCCGGCGTACACGGTGCCGCGGCGAGTCTTCGACCACCGGCTCGTCGCCGCCGCCGTGGCCGCCGGAGCCGACCTGCGGCGGCACCGGGTCCGCCGGGTGGACGTGCGCAACCACCATGTGGTGCTCGACGGTGTACTCGCCGCCCGGGTGGTCGTCGGCGCGGATGGCGCGGGCTCGGTGATCCGACGCGCGCTGGGCGCCGCGGCCAACCCGGATGGCCACCTGGCGCTGGCCATCCGCGGCTACGCGCCGGCCCCACCCGGCCTGCCCGAGCAGCGCATCGTCACCTCCGGCCGGCACTGGCCGGCGTACGCGTGGTCATTCCCGATCGGCGACGGCACGGCCAATGTCGGGTATGGCGAGGTGCTGCGCGGCCAGCCGGTGACCAGGGCGCACCTGCTCGACCGGCTGGCCGCGCTGCTGCCCGGCGTCGACCTGGACGCCGGGACCGGGTGGCGCGCGCACCATTTGCCGCTGTCCACGCGCCGGCCGCCGCCGGGCCGCGGGCGGGTGTTGCTCGCCGGTGATGCGCTCTCCCTCGTCAACCCGTTCACCGGCGAGGGCATCTTCTACGCCGTGCTCTCCGGATCACTGGCCGGCGCGGCGGCCGCGCGCATGGACGCGACGGCCGCCCGGGCGTACACGGCGGCGCTCCGGCAGGCCCTGAGCCGGCACCTGCGACACAGCGGGCTGGCCGCGCGCCTGGCCCAGCGACCGTGGGTTGTGGACGGCGCGGTCCGAGCCGCCCGCGCCGACCAGCGCGTCTTCGATGCGATGCTGGCGCTCGGCCTGGGTGACGGCCTGCTCACCCCGCCGACCCTGCTGCGCATCGCCCGGCACGCGCTGGCCGGTAGGGGCGTGTGATGCTGGGAGCGTGGTCGTGACCTTCCAGGCGGAGCTGTGGGTCTGGGACGCCAGGCGGGCCGACACCTGGACCTTCGTCAGCCTGCCGGCGCCCGCGTCCGAGGAGATCCGCGAGCTCGCGGCCGAACCCGGTCGCGGCTTCGGCGCGGTGAAGGTGCGGGTCACGCTCGGCGGGAGCACCTGGACCACCTCGATCTTTCCGGACCGCGGGCGCGGCCGGTACGTGCTACCCATCAAGCGCGCGGTGCGCACGGCCGAATCCCTCGAGCCCGGTGATGTCGCTACCCTCACCGTCGAGCTCGTCGACTTCTGATGACCGGCCGGCCACCTACCGCCGGCGATGTCCAATGTAGAGGCCGGCCGCCGGGCCGGCGCTCGACCTCGCCGGCCGTGCTGCCCTGCGCGGCCGGGCCGACCACGGCCGCGAGTCCCGCGCACGGTCGCGGGCGCCGCCGGGCGGGCCTGGGTGCCAGCCGGCCCGTTGCCAGGCTGGTGCAGGGAAAGACCCTGGTGCGCCGGTCTGCGCGGCGGACCCGAAGGGGATGTGTGCCGGGATGACCGGGACCGCGGCGGCGGCCGCCACCGGTACGGAGATCGCAGCCGTCGCGAAGACAATTCACGTTCGCCGCGCCGTCATGCTTCACCCTTGGCGTAGGCATTCGCGCCGACCGTGCAGCACGCTCGGCGGTGCCCGGACGCTCAGATCGCTTGATGTCTATGGCGCCCGCTCCAGGGCTGCCAGTTCGTTATCCACTTTGCACCTGCGGGGTCTGGTGCGGAGATAACTACCACTGTAAGTTTGGGCCGTGCAGCGCGGCGGTCTCGTGCTCAGCGGGATCGGCGTCCGCTTCGGCGGACTGGTGGCGCTCGACGACGTGTCGCTGCAGGTACCTGACGACACGGTGGTCGGGATCATCGGCCCCAACGGCGCCGGTAAGACCACCCTGTTCAACGTCGTGTGCGGCTTCGTCCGGCCGCAGGCCGGCTCGATGAGCTGGCAGGGCGCGCCACTGCGCCCCAAGCCGCAGCGGCTGGCCCGGCTCGGCATCGCCCGGACCCTCCAGGGCGACGGGCTGTTCGCCGGCCTCACCGTGCTGGAGAACGTGATGGTGGGCGCCACCCGCTTCGCCCGGGCCGGATTCGGCCAGGGACTGCTGGGCCTGCCGGGCAGCGCCCGCGACGAGCGGGCGCTGCGCGAGCAGGCCCTGGCCTGCCTGGACCAGCTCGGCATGGCAGACCAGGCCGACCGGATGCCGGGCAGCCTGCCCTACCCGCTGCGCAAGCGGGTGGGGCTGGCCCGCGCGCTGGTGAGCCGGCCGAAGCTGCTTCTGCTCGACGAGCCGGCCGGCGGGCTGGGCGGCGAGGACGTCGACGAGCTGGCCGCGCTCATCCGCGGCCTGCCCGGCCAGGGGTGCGCGGTACTGCTGGTCGAGCACCACATGGATCTGGTGATGCGGGTCAGCGAGCACATCGTGGTGCTCGACTTCGGCCGGGTCATCGCCGCCGGCCCACCCGACAAGATCCGCGATGACCCGGCCGTCGCGGAGGCCTACCTCGGCACCGAGGCGGGCGAGGCGAGCGTGTCGCAGCCATGAGCGCGCTCCTCGAGGTCACCGGCCTGACCGCGGGCTACCACGGAGTCCCGGTCCTGCACGAGGTGGACCTCACCGTGCGCGCCGGCACCATCTGCGCCGTGCTCGGCGCCAACGGCGCCGGGAAGACCACCCTGTTGCGAACGCTGTCCGGGCTGGTCCGGCCGGCTGCGGGCCGGATCGTCCTGGACGGCGCCGAACTGCGCGACCTGCCCGTGCACGAGCTGGTGCGGCGAGGCGTGGCGCACGTCCCGGAGGGGCGCGGGGTGATCGCCGAGCTCACCGTCGACGAGAACCTGCGGCTGGGCGGGCTGTGGCGCGGCGGCGGGCGTGCCCTGCGGCAGGCCGTCGACCAGATGTACGAGCTGTTCGGGCCGCTCGCGCAGCGCCGGGGCTACCCGGGGCACCTGCTCTCCGGCGGCGAGCGCCAGCTGCTCGCGCTCGGCCGCGCGCTGGTGGGCCGGCCCCGGCTGCTGCTGCTGGACGAGCCCTCGCTCGGGCTGGCGCCGCGGCTGGTGGCCCAGATCATGGCGCTGCTGCGCCAGCTGCGCGACGACACCGGGCTGGCGGTGCTGCTGGTCGAGCAGAACGTGCGCAGCGCGCTGTCCGTGGCCGACCAGGCGGTGGTGATGTCACTGGGCCGGGTGGTGACTGCGGCCCCGGCCGCGCAGGTGGCCGACGACGCGGCACTGCGCCACGCGTACCTCGGGTTCTGACACGCGTACCTCGGGTCCGGAGAGGAGAGCCTACAGTGGACCGTTTCGTCTTCCTCACCGTCGACGGGCTGTCCCGGGGCGCGGTCTACGCGGCATTCGCGCTGGCGCTGGTGCTCATCTGGCGCGGCACCCGCATCATCAACTTCGCCCAGGGTGTGATGGCCGTGGTCACCGCGTACCTGGCGTACAGCATCAGCAACGCGACCGGGTCGTACTGGGTGGGCTTCATCGTGGCGCTCGCCAGTGGCCTGGTGCTCGGCGCCGTGGTGGAGCTGGCGGTGATGCGCCGGGTGGAACACGCTCCACCGCTCAACGCGGTCATCGTCGCGCTCGGTCTGGTCCTGTTCGGACAGGGGGTGCTGGGGATGATCTACGGCAACCAGTACCGGCCGGCCGAGGCGCCGTTCAGCAGGGTGGCGATGACCGTCGCCGGGGTTCCCGTGGTCTCCCGATACGACCTGTTCGTCTTCGGCGCGGTGTTGGTGCTGATGCTGGCCGTGGCCGCGCTGTTCACCCGCACCGCGACCGGGCTGCGGATGCGCGCCGCGGCCTTCGAGCCCATGGTGTCCCGGCTGCTTGGCGTGAACGTCGCTCGCACGCTGACCCTCGGCTGGGCGCTGGCCGGGCTGGTCGGGGCGCTCGCCGGGCTGCTGGTGCTGCCCACCGGGCTGGGGCTGCACCCGACCGCGATGGACCTGGTGTTCGTCTCCGCCTTCACCGCCGCCGTGGTCGGCGGGCTGGACAGCCCGGCCGGCGCGGTGGTGGGTGGGCTCGTCGTGGGGCTGGTGCTGTCCTATGTGGGCGGTTATGTGGACAGCGCCGCGACGCCGCTGGCCGTGCTCGGCCTGCTCGTGGCGGTGCTGCTGGTCAGACCCGGCGGCCTGTTCTCCGGCACCACTGCGAGGCGAGTATGAGGAACCTCGGCATCGCCGCGGTGTCCGCGGCCCTGTTGCTGGCACTGACCTACCTGCTCGACCCGTTCCGCGACTACCAGCTCGCGACCGCGGCCGCCTACCTCTGCGCGGCCGCCGGGCTGACCGTGCTGATCGGGGTGAACGGCCAGCTTTCGTTGGGGCATGGCGCGCTGATGGCATTTGGGGCGTACCCGGTCGCGCTGGTGCAGAACGAGCTCGCCGACCGGGGCGTGAGCGCACAGTGGACACTGGCGGTCTCGGTGCTGGCCGGCGTGGCCGCCGCCACCGCGCTCGGTGCGGTGGTGGGCGTGGCCGCGGCCCGGCTGCACGGGCCGTACCTGGCCGGGCTGACGCTGGTCGTGGCGGTGGCGGTGCCGTCGCTGGCCACGCTCTTCGGCGGCGTCCTCCACGGCGACCAGGGCCTGTCCGTCTACCTACTGCCGCCACCGGCCGCCCTCGGCCCGGACTTCCCGTTCGAGCGCTGGCAGGCCTGGCTGGCGCTGGCCGCCGCGGTGCTCACCATGCTGCTGCTGGCCAACCTGATGCGCAGCCGGTTCGGGCGTACCCTGCGCGCGGTCCGCGACGACGAGGTGGCTGCCCGGCTGGCCGGCATCCCGGTGGCCCGCACCCGGGTGCTCGCGTTCGTGGTCAGTGCCGCCTGCGCGGGCCTGTCCGGCGCCATGTTCGCCATCCTGGCGCAGAGCGTCTCGCCGAGCGCGTTCGCGCTGACCCTCTCGCTCAACCTGCTGCTCGCCGTCGTGGTGGGCGGCCTCGGCAGCCTGGCCGGCGCGGTCTGGGGCAGCCTGCTGCTGGTGCTGCTGCCCTGGCTGGTGGACACGTTCACCGCCGACCTCACGCTCTCCCCCGACCTGCGCCAGCGACTGGCGGGCAACCTGCCGCTGGCGATCTTCGGTCTCCTCCTGGTCGTCGTGATGATCGCCGCGCCGGGCGGCGTACAAGGATTGTTGAAAGGGGTGTTGAAACATGTACCGCAAGTTCTTGCCCCAGCTGTCCGTGGTCGCCGCCGGTCTGCTGGTGGCCTCGATGACCGCCTGCAGCGGTGACTCCGGCGGCGGGTCGTCGGGCGGGTCGGTGCCCGGAGTCACCGACACCGAGATCGTGGTCGGCACGCACCAGCCGTTGACCGGCCCCGCGGCCGCCGGGTACAGCAAGATCTCGGCCGCCACCAAGGCCTACTTCGACTACGTCAACGCCAACGGCGGGGTTTTCGGCCGGAAAATCACCTACAAAGTGATGGACGACGGGTACAACCCGGCGAACACGCAGCAGGTGGTGCGGCAGCTGGTGCTGCAGGACAAGGTGTTCGCCATCCTCAACGGGCTGGGCACACCGACGCACACCGGCGTGCTCGACTTCCTCAACACCAACAAGGTGCCCGACCTGTTCGTCGCCTCCGGCAGCCGGACCTGGAACCAGCCGGACAAGTACCCCAACACCTTCGGGTTCCAGCCGGACTACACCATCGAGGGCAAGATCATCGCCAACTACGTGAAGGCCAACTTCGCCGGCAAGAAGGTCTGCGTCTTCGGCCAGCATGACGACTTCGGCGCGGACGGGCTCAAGGGGGTCCAGACGGTGCTCGGCGAGGACGCGATCGCCAGCAGCCAGACCTACGACGTCACCAACACCAACGTGGCACCGGCCATCGGCGCGTTCAAGGCGGCCGGTTGCCAGGTGACGATCAGCTTCACGGTACCGGCGTTCACCGCGCTGGCCATGGGCACCGCGGCGCAGATCGGCTTCCACACCCAATGGGTGGTGTCCAATGTGGGCAGCGACTACCCGACGCTGGCGGGCCTGCTCAAGTCGGCCGGCACCCCGCTGCTGGAGGGCATGCTGAGCCCGGGGTACCTGCCCTCGGTCTTCGACACCGCCAACCCGTGGATCGCGCTGTTCTCCCGGCTCAATCAGGAGTACAACGGCAACGCGGCGCTCGACGGGAACGTGATCTACGGGTTCGCCGTCGGCTACCTGTTCGTGCAGGCGTTGAAGGCGGCCGGGAAGGACCTGACCCGGCAAGGCATCGTGGACGCGGTGGAGAAGGGCGGTTTCACCGGCCCGGGGGTGTCCCAGTTCCGGTTCTCCCCGGACGACCACTCCGGCTACGGCGGCATGCAGATGGCCCAGGTGAAGGGTGGCAAGCAGTTGGCGTTCGGACCGCTCTACACCACCGACGACGGCACCGGCCCGGTGACCGAGTCCACCCCGTTGCAGGAGGCCCCGCCGACCAACGGCATCCCCGCCTGACCCGCGCCGACCGCTCAGGTAGCGTCCGGCGGGCCCGGCCAGCAGGCTGGCCGGGCCCGCCGGACGGTGCCATCTACGCCACGCGTCCGTGCAGGACCAGGGCCCAGAGCAGGCAGCCGAACGCGGCGACGCTGGCCGCTGTGCGCACGATGTTCCAGCGGACCCACGCCGCCTCGAAACGCTGCCGGACTCCGGCCAGGTCGGTCATCCGATCCGGGTCCCCGGCGGCGTCGAGCGCGTTGTTGAGCGGCACGTTCGCCGCAAACGTGACGGCGAGGACTGCCACGTACAGCACCAGGGCCGCGACGATCCACGGCAGCACGGAGTGTCCGCTGCCGGGGAGGTGCAGCGCCATGGCGAGCACGGTGAAGACCAGCGCGCCCACGAAGCAGAGCGCGAACCAGGCGTTGAGGATCGCCACGTTGATGCGTTGCATTCCCATGACGAAGGTCCGGTCGTCGGTGCGGCCGAGGCCCGGCATCACCGAGTAGGCGTACGCGGAGAAGAGGCCGGCCGCCAGCCCGGTGGTGAGCGCGGCGGCGACCAACGAGCCGGTGCGGAACACATCCAACATCCCTACATTCGACCCCACACGGGCGGCGCGGGCCACGGTGCCGCGGCTCGACCGCGTACTCAGGTGCCTACCCGGGGCACAGCCAGGCTCTGGTGACCGGTCCAGGTCGGCCCGTGCAGCCGCGCTGAACCGGGGCAGCCGCGGGCGCGGTGACGGGCCGAGATCGGCCGGCCAGGGCACGGGGCGGCGGGCCATCAGGCTACTGCAGGTCGACCACGATCGGCGCGTGGTCCGAGGGGCCCTTGCCTTTGCGGGCCTCGCGGTCCACGTACGCCGAGCGCACCCGGCCGGCCACCGCCTCGGTGGCGTACACCAGGTCGATCCGCATGCCCATGTCCTTGTGGAACATGCCGGCCCGGTAGTCCCAGTAGGTGAACGGGTTGGGTCCCTTCATCGGGGTGGGAACGATGTCCATCAGCCCGAGCGCCCGCAGCCCGGCCAGCGCGGCTCGCTCGGCCTGGGTCACGTGGGTCGCCCCCACGAACGCGGCCGGATCCCAGACGTCGGCGTCGGTGGGCGCGACGTTGAAGTCGCCGCAGGCCACCAGCGCGCGGGTGGTCGCCAGCTCCGCGCCGAGCGCCGCGCGCAGCGCCCCGAACCAGGCCAGCTTGTACGTGTAGTGCGCCGACTCCGGCGTCCGGCCGTTCGGCGCGTACAGCGACCAGAACCGCACCCCGGCGCAGGTCGCACCGAGCGCGCGAGCCTCCGGGCCGGGCGGCTCGGGCTCGCCGAGCGCGTCCAGGAGGCTGGGTTCGGCCGGCTCGCCGCGGAAGCCCGGCTCGCCGGGGAAGCCGAAGGTGACGTCGTCGAGGCCGACCCGGGACAGCACGGCGACCCCGTTCCACCGGCCGTCGCCGTGCGCCGCCGTCTCGTACCCGAGCTCGCCCACCTCGGCCACCGGAAACTCGGCCGCGGCGCACTTGGTCTCCTGCAGGCAGACCACGTCAGGCTTCGTCTCCGCCAGCCAGCCCAGCAGCCGGGGCAGCCGGGCCCGCACCGAGTTGACGTTCCACGTCGCCAGCCGCATGCCTCCACCTTGCCACCGCTGCGGCACGATCCGCTGGCCGGCTGGCCCGGGCCACCTCGCGCGGAACCGGACAGAATCGACCATCATCACTTGACAGCCGATCGATGGCTGCGCGGCCCGATAGCCGGCCAAGGCAATAGTTGCCATGGCTTCATTAGCCATGTACAGTATGTCCATGGCTAGTGAAGCCAGCGTGGGCTATCTCGTATGGCGGCTGTCCACGAAATGGCGGGCGGCAGTCGACCGGGCCGTCGCCCCTTTCGGGCTCACTCACGCGCAGTACTCGTTGCTCGCGTCGCTGTACGGGATGTCGCAGGCCGGCCGCCGGCCGAGCCAGCGGGAGCTGGCGGAGCACACCGGCCTGGAGCCCGTCTTCGTGTCCAAGCTGGCCCGCGCGCTGGAAGGCTCCGGCCTGCTCCAGCGCGCCGAGCACCCCGCGGACACCCGAGCCGTCCAGCTGACGCTGACCGAGCGCGGCGCACAGGTCGCCGTGGAGGCGATCGCCGCCGTGCAGGCGTTGCTGGACAACCTCACCAAGTCGTTGGGCGGCACCCGGGGCAAGCGGACCCGGGAGCTGGCCGAGACGTTGCGGACACTTCTGGAGGACGACAACCCATGACACTCCCTGTGTCAACCCCATGTGGGTTGACGGTGTCGGGCGTTGCCGTGTCGATCGGGGTCGTAGGGAACTTGGTCGATCCAGCAGCGCCAGATGACGCGGATCCATGCTCGGGCCAGGACGCGCACGGCGTGGGGATGATCATGGCCGCGGGCGCGGGCTTCGGCGTAGACGCTGGCGGCCCAGGGGCTGGCGTGGCGGCTGTTGTCGGCGAACGTGGTGATCGCGACCCGCAGTCGCTTGTTGCACGCCCAGCGGAAGTGGACGGCTCGGTGCTTGCCGGACTGGTTGGTCACCGGAGTGACGCCGGCGAGGGCGGCGACGGACTCGGGGCCGTCGTAGGCTTGGCGGATATCGCCCCACTCGGCGAGCATCTGGGCGGCGTTGATCTGACCCGACCTTGGCAGCGACGTGAAGACCTTCCCGTCCGGGTGCTCCCCGAGTGTGGCGGTGACCGTCTTGCCCATGCTCTTGAGCGTGTCGCCGAGGACCGTGAGCGTGGCGACCATGGCCAGCACCGCCTCGGCGAGGGCGGCGCAGACGGTGGGGTCGGTGGTGCCGGTCGGGGCGGCGCGCAGCCGGGCCAGCAGCACCTCGCCGCTGCGCTTGCCGCTGTAGCCGTGCTCGCGGCAGAACGCCTCCAACCGCTTGGCGCCCAGGCCTTTGGCGTGGGCGGCGGTCGGGTAGCGGGTCAGGAACGCCAGCGCGATCGGCGACTCGATGTCGGCGAAGATGGCCTTGGCACCGGGCCAGTGGGCGTCCAGCAGGGCGGCGAGCTGGTTGGTCGCCGCGACCCGCATCGCCACCAGGTCATCGCGGGTACGCACCACAGTGCGCAGCGCGACCGTGGCCGCGCTGTAGGGCTCGATCGGGTCGAGGCGGGCGGCGCGGCAGCGCAGGTAGTCGGCGATGACGTACGCGTCACCGGCGTCCGACTTCGCGCCCGATCCGGCCTCGGACTCGCGCCAGGTCTTGATGGCGTTGGGGCTGACCGGCACCACGGCGAAGCCGGCCTCGAGCAGGGTGTCGACCAGACGGCCGTCCGGGCGCTCGATCGCGACCGCGATCCGGTCCACAGTGGCAAGACGACTCAGCCGGCGCACGAGAGTGGTGAACCCGGCCGCGCTGTGTTCGATGCTGAACGCGGCGACTCGTCGGCCCGTGTGGTCCAGCACGCAGACCGCGTGGCTGGCGGCGGCCCAGTCGATCCCGACGTAGAACAGTGCTCCCATCACGAGCAGGGACAACGGAACTCCTTCAGTTGGCAGCGACGTGACTCGGCGATCGGGGCTGGCTGCCGGGTGGTCACTAACCGGCGCTCTACGGCGCTTCTCCCTGTAGCCGGTCGACAGCCTCGAAAGAGCCAGGGGTGGCGGTGTCATGCAGGCCCTCGAAGGGCGACCACGCCAGGCCGTACCCCCGGCCCTCGCCTCATTCCGACCAGAACTCTCTCAAAGAGCTCCGTCAGAAGGATGGTGCCCTAGTGACCACTCCACCTCCCCTGACCGGACAGGACATCGGCGAGGCGCACTACGCCACCCGGGCTCTCCTGGACAACCTGCTCGCCGGGGCCGGCTCCGACTTCCACGAGTGGGTCGTGCTCCGCCTGCTCAGCCAGAACGGCGGCCCGGTCGGCCGCGGCACGCTCGCCGGCACCCTCGCGCGGACGCTCACCCTCGCCGAGTCCGAAGTGGACCGGCTGCTCAGCCGGACCGGGGCGCGCGGCCTCATCCACCAGGTCGCCGAGGGGTACGCGCTGACCCCGCACGGTGCGGACACCTACCAGCGGCTCAACGGCGAGGTGGTCCGGCTCACCGGCCGGATCTATGCCGGCTTCGACCCGGACGACCTCGCCACCGCCGGCCGGGTACTGCGCGAGGTCGCCCAGAAGGCCGCCGCGCTGGCAGGTTAGCCGCCGGGCTGGCAGGTTGGCGGCCGGTCACCCGCAGCACGGTCACCGAGTTGGGCCGGGCAGGCCCAGCCCGGTGACCTGCGGTGTGACCGGCGCCACGGCGTCCGGCGCTGCGAGCGGACGGTGAGCGGACAGCTCACCGGTCGGCACGTCTTCGCCCCGGTGTCGTCGCGCAGCCCGTTTTGAATCGAGTCAACCCAAGGACCAAGGTCACACTGCGCCGGGCCCGGCGGCATGCGAGGCTGGGCGGGTGGACGCTGGGCATGTGAACGTACCCGAAAGCCACCGCGACCTTCTCGAACGCCCGCTCTTCGCGCACCTGGCCACGGTCCGCCCGGACGGCGGCCCGCAGTCCAGCGTGATGTGGTTCGTCTGGGACGGCGCGCGGATCCGGATGACGCACACCAAGTCCCGGCAGAAGTTCCGCAACTTCGCCGCCGAGCCGCGGGTCGCCCTCTCCATCGCCGACCCCGAGGACCAGTACCGGTTCCTGGAGATCCGCGGCGTCGTCGAGAAGATCGAGGACGACGACGCCGAGGCCTCCTTCTACAAGTCGCTGCAGCACCGGTACGGCATGGACTACCCGATCCGGGACGCCGCCGAGCGGGTCGTGGTGACCATCCGGCCACACACCTTCGTCGCCGTGGTGGGCGGCGGGATCACCGCCAGAGTCGCTGGGTAGCCAGCCGCGCGCCCTGGGCCAGGGCCTCCAGCTTGGCCCAGGCGATCTGCGGGTGCACCCGGCCGCCCAGGCCGCAGTCGGTGCCGGCGATGACGTTCTCCCGGCCGACCGCCTCGGCGAACCGGACGATCCGGTCGGCGACCACCTCCGGGTGCTCGACCAGGTTGGTGGCGTGGCTCACCACGCCCGGCACGATGATCTTCCCGTCCGGCAGCGTGACGTCGTGCCACACCTTCCACTCGTGCTCGTGGCGCACGTTGCCGGCCTCGAACAGGTAGGCGCCCGCGTTGATGGCGAGCATGACGTCGACGATGTCGGCCATCGGGATGTCCGTCACGTGCGGTCCGTGCCAGCTGCCCCAGCACAGGTGGAACCGGATCCGGTCGGTGGGCAGGTCGCGGATGGCGTAGTTGAGCGCCTCGACCCGTACCATGGTGAACTTCTTGTAGTCCTCCACGGACGGTTCCGGGTTGATCTGGTCCCAGTTCTCCGCGATGCACGGGTCGTCCAGCTGCAGGATGAGCCCGGCGTCCACAATGGCCTTGTACTCCTCGCGCATCACCTCGGCCGTGGCCCAGAGGAACTCCTCATCGGAGTCGTAGTACTCGTTGGCGAAGCGGGCGCAGCTGCCCGGCGCGATCGCGTTGAGGAAACCCTCCTCGACACCGGCGGCGGCCATCGCCGCCTTGACGTTGGCGATGTCCCGCTGCACCGCCTCCTGGCCGATGTAGGTCAGCGGGTGGCGCACGACCGGGAACCGGACCGGGCTGCGACCGATCGTCACGCCCGACTCCGGGTCGTCGTACGCCTCGGCGAACAGTTGCCGATCCCGGCGGTCGGCCATGCTGGTCAGCACCACCTTGCCCGGCTGCGACCGGCGCGGCCGCATGTCCCGCAGGTGCACCCCCTCGGCCAGCTCCAGGCCGCCCAGCCGGGCGAAGACGTACGTCCACCAGGCCCCGTAGTCCACTTTGTAGCCCATGGTGTGGCCGTACTCGCCGTCGTTGGGGATGTCGATGCCGATCTCCCGCTGCCGGCGCACCACCTCAACGACGCCCTCGCGCAACCGGCTGTCGAACGCCGCCTCGTCGGTGGACTCGCCGACCAGGTGCGCCCGGTTGAACTCGATCAGATCGGCCGGCCGGGGCAGGCTGCCGGCATGGCTGGTCAGAATGCGGTCGCTGCTTCTCCTCATCCGGGCCTCCCATCGTCCTCGCCCGACCTTACGCCGGGCCGGATATCCTCCGGATTCATGTATTCGACGCGGATCTGTCAGCATGTCAATGCTCCGCGCCCCGCCGTCTACCGTGCGCTACTGGACGCGAGCGCGGTTGCGAAGTGGCGGGTGCCGGCCGGGATGCGCGGCCACGTGCACGAGCTCGACCCCCGGGAAGGCGGCAGGTTTCGCGTCTCGCTGACTTACCAGGCACCGGACGCGACCGGCAAGTCGGCGGCACACACCGACACCTACCACGGCTACTTCCAGCGGCTGGTGCCCGACGAACAGGTCGTCGAGGTGCTCCAGTTCGAGACCGACGATCCGGCACTTCAGGGCACGATGACGATGACCACCACACTCACCGACGCGAACGGCGGCACCGACGTCCTCATCGTGCACGAGGGCGTCCCCGACGCCATCCCGGCCGAGGCCAACGAAGCCGGGACGCGCATGGCCCTGGCCAACCTCGCCGCCCTCGTCGAGGCGGAGCACCACGGCTGAGGTGGCCGTTCAGCTTCCTGGTTGGGCGGGGTCGTTCAGATGAGATGGGCGCGGCGCCACAGCCGGCGTCCCGGCCCGGACAGCATGCCCAGCTCGTCCAGGTACGCCCGCGCCTTGCCGGCCGCCCAGCGCAAGGTCCCCTGCCAGTGCGGGTTGGCCCTGGCCGCGGCGACCCCGTCCCGGGGTCGGATACCAACCGCGGCGTACACCCGCGGATGGACCAGGCGATTCGCCACCGAGTAGGCAGCACGGGCGGTGACCAACCGGGCGTACGCCAGGCGCGCCGGACCGGCGGCCACCACCTGCCGGGCAAGCTCGGCCCGGGCGTACGCGACGTGCCTGGCCTCCTCCACCACGTGGATGTGCGCCACCGCGCGGATCAGCGGCTGCAGCGTGGCGTCCACCATGATCTCACGCTGGAAGGCATCCAGGATCTCTTCCGCGAGCAGGATCGCGGCGTACATGTGCGGGCCGCGCGCGGTGGCCTTGAGGAACCCGCCGAGGACCTGCTCCAGCGGGTTCGCCGGGTACACCGGACAGCCCATCGTCTCGATCATCCGGCCGAACATCACCGAGTGCCGGCACTCGTCGGCCACCTCGGTCAGCGCGTACTGGGCGTGCCTGCTGGTCGGGTCCTGTCGGTAGTACTCCCGGACCAGCATCTGCATGAGGATGGTCTCGAACCAGATGCCGGCGCTCGCACCGCTGGCCACCTCGTGCTTGGTCAGCTCGACCCGCTGCCGGTGGTCCAGCCGCTCCCACAGCGCGGTGCCGTAGAGGCTGCTGCGGTGCGGCGGCAGCCAGAACGCGTCCGGATCGAGCGGGGCCGCCCAGTCGATCTCGACGACCGGGTCGTACGAGACGCGCGCCGACGACCGCAGCAGCCGATCGGCGGTCTGTTCCCTGGTTTCAGCCATCCCCACCGCCCAGCGCATCGGGCCATTGCCGTTTCCAGACGTAACTGTTACTACTGGTAGCGTGCAACAGGAGTCGCCGCCGGTCAACACCTCACCGGACGGCCGCCGGACCCGCTGGGACGCGCACCGGCGGCGGCGCCGGCAGGATCTGGTCCGCGCCGCCCTCGACGCCTTCAACCAGCACGGCCCCGAGGTGGACATGGACCAGGTGGCCGCGGTCGCCGGGGTCAGCAAGCCGGTGCTGTACCGGTACTTCGCCGACAAGGCCCAGCTGTGGCTGGCGGTCGGCGAGTACGTGGCCCAACTCGTGGTCGAGGAGGTCACCCCGGCGGTCGCCCAGGTGCGCGAGGAACGGTCGCTGATCGCGGCCACAGTGGACGCTTACCTCGGCGCCATCGAGAGCCGCCCGGACCTGTACCGGTTCCTGATGCACCACTCCGGGCTGTCCGGTGGGCACAACCTGGTGGCCAAGGCGTCGGGGAAGGTCGCCGTCGAGCTGTCGCGGGTGATCGGCGACCGGCTGCGCGCGCTCGGCCTGGACGCCGGCCCGGCCGAGCCCTGGGCGTACGGCCTGGTGGGCTTCGTGACCGCGGTCGGTGACTGGTGGCTGGAGCGCGGCCGGCCGATGAGCCGGGCTGCGCTGACCGACTACGTCGCCACCCTGATGTGGCAGGGGTTCGACGGCGTCCGCGCGAGCGCCGACCTCCCGGGCGGCCTGCGGCTCGCGGAGGTCCACGATGACCGCTGAGGCGTACGCCGGGCCGGCCGCCCTCTCGGCGGACGGCACCGAGGTCACCGTCCAGGTGAGACTCTCCGGCCGGCTTGAGCCGGTCGACGGTCGATACCACTGGGCCGGCCGGATCGCACCGCAGGAGCAGGTCACGCGGCTGTTCGCGTCCGGCGTGCGCTCGGCGAGGCTGCGCATCGCGGGAGGCGACCCGGTCCCGGTGCGACTGAGCGAGGTGGATCCGTGGGGGGCGGTGCGGGTCACCGGTGTCTCCCCACCGCCGTGGCCGGTGGAGGCGGAATGACCACGGTCGACGTGGCGATCATCGGCGCCGGATTCGGTGGGCTCGGCGCGGCGATCCGGCTCAAGCGGGCCGGGTTCGACGACTTCCTCGTCTTCGAGCAGGCGGACGACGTGGGCGGCACCTGGCGCGCCAACACGTACCCCGGGCTGGCCTGCGACGTGCCGTCCCACCTGTACTCGTTCTCCTTCGCGCTCAACCCCGACTGGTCGGACACCTTCTCCAGCGGCCAGGAGATCTGGGACTATCTGCGCGCCTGCGTGGACCGGTTCGGCATCGGTCCGTACCTGCGGCTGGGCCACTTCGTGCGGGAGATGACCTGGGACGACCACGAGCAGCGCTGGCAGATCGAGACCTCCCACGGTACATTCCGCGCCCGGGTGGTGATCAACGCCACCGGCCCGCTCTCTGAACCGTCCATCCCGGACATTCCCGGGCTGGACACCTTTCAGGGCACGGTGTTCCACTCCGCACGATGGCGGCACGACCACGACCTCGCCGGCCGGCGGGTGGCGGTCGTCGGCACCGGAGCCTCGGCGATCCAGTTCATCCCACGGATCGCGCCGCAGGTCGAGTCGCTGACGGTGTTCCAGCGCACCCCGCCGTGGGTACTGCCCCGCCGCAGCCGCCCGATCAGCCGCGTGGAGCGTGCTGTCTACCGTTCGGTGCCCGGCGCGCAGCGCCTGGTGCGGACGGCCCTCTACTGGGGCCGGGAGGCGTTCGCGCTCGGCTTCCTGCACCCGTGGCTCAACCAGCGGGTCCAGGCGCTGGCGCGCGCCCACCTCCACCGGCAGGTGCCCGATCCGGCGCTGCGGGCGAAGCTCACGCCGACCTACGTGATGGGCTGCAAGCGGGTGCTGCTCTCCAACGACTACTACCCCGCCCTCACCAGGGACAATGTGGACGTTGTCGTGGAACGGATCCGCCAGGTGCTTCCGCACGCGATCGTGACTGAGGACGGCGCCGAGCACGAGGTCGACACCATCATCTTCGGTACCGGTTTCCACGTCACCGACCCGCCGGTGATGCACCACGTCCGTGGTCGTGGCGGGCGCACCCTGGCGCAGGCGTGGACCCCGACCATGCGCGCCTACCTGGGCACGATGGTGGCCGGCTTCCCCAACCTGTTCCTGCTGCTCGGCCCGAACACCGGGCTGGGGCACACCTCGGTGGTGCTGATGATCGAAAGCCAGCTCCACCAGGTGGTCGCGGCGCTGCAGTACATGCGCCGCACCGGCGTGCCGGCCATCGAGCCGGACCCGGAGGCTCAGGAGCGCTTCGCCGCCGCCGTCGACGCGAAGATGGCGGGCACGGTGTGGACCTCCGGGGGGTGCACCAGCTGGTACCTGGACCGTACCGGGCACAACCCGACCATCTGGCCCGGCTACGCCACGGGTTTCCGGCTGCGGCTGCGCCGCTTCCGGCCCGAGGACTACCGGCCCGTCCCGGTCCTTCAGGAGGTGTGAGATGCCCTCACCACTTGCCGGAAAGGCCGTGCTGGTCACCGGCGCCGCCCGCGGCATCGGGGAGCACGTCGCCCGGCTCGCCGCGGCGCGCGGGGCCCGGCTGGCCCTCGTCGGGCTCGAACCCGACCGGCTCGCCGCGGTCGCCTCCGACGTGGACGCGTTCTGGTACGAGGCGGACGTGACCGACCAGGCCGGCGTCGAGAGCGCGGTCGCGGGGGCGGTCCGGGCGCTGGGCGGCCTGGACGTGGTGGTGGCCAACGCCGGCGTGGCCAACCTGGGCACCGTCGCGATCAGCCCGGTCGACGCCCTGCTGCGGACCGTCGAGGTCAACCTCGGCGGCGTCATCCGCACGGTCCGGGCGACCCTGCCGCACCTGCTCGACAGCCGGGGCTACTACCTGCTGGTCTCCTCCGCGGCCGCGTTCACCGCGCTGCCCGGGATGGCCGCTTACTGCGCCGCCAAGGCCGGCGTCGAGCAGTTCGGCAACGTGCTGCGGATGGAGACCGCCCACCGTGGCGTCCGGGTCGGCGTGGCGCATCCGTCCTGGGTGGACACCGACATGGTGCGTGGCTTCCAGAGCGACCTCGGGTCGTTCCGGGCCGCGCTGCGCAAGCTGCCGCCGCCCTTCGGCGCCACGACCAGCGTGCAGGCGTGCGCCGAGGCGCTGGTGCGGGCGATCGAGCGGCGCAGGCGCCGGGTGTACGTGCCGCGGTCGGTGGCCGCTGCGCAGGCGCTGCGGTCGGTGATCCTGAGCCCGCTCGGCGACCGGGTGATCGCAGCCGGCACCCGGCACGGGCAGCGGGTCGAGCAGATGGAGGCCGAGGTACTGCGGCTGGGCCGATTCTTCGGAGCGCACAGCGCGGCCCGGCCCGGGAAGGAGTGACCGGATGCGGCTCAACCTCATGCGGTGCGGCACCGGCGAGCCGCTGGTACTGGTGCACGGCATCGGCCACCGCTGGCAGGCGTGGACGCCTGTGCTCGACCGGCTCGCCACGCACCACGACGTGATCGCGATCGACCTGCCCGGCTTCGGCGAGTCCCCGGTGCCGCCCGGCGGCATGCCGCGCGGCATGGCCGCGACCGTGGCGATGATGGCGGAGTACTTCGCGGCCGAAGGGCTGGACCGGCCGCACGTGGCCGGGTACAGCCTCGGCGGTGCGATCGCGCTGGAGTTGGCCGTGGCAGGGCAGGTCCGCTCGGCGACCGCCTTCTCCCCCGCCGGGTTCTTCACCGAGGCCGAGCGGCGGCGGACCCTGGCCACGCTGAGCCTGATGCGGGCCAGCACGTTCCTCCCGGCGCCGCTGATCCGCCAGTCGATGCGCATCGCCGCGTTCCGGGCGTACTGCTACGCCCCTCTGCTGGCCCACCCGCGCCGGCTGGACTACCAGCGGGCCGTCGAGGACGCGCTCGCGTTCCGGCGGGCCCGCGGCTTCCGGCCGGTCGCCCGCTCGTCGCGCGGGTACCGGTTCGCCGGCACACCCTCGGTCCCGGTGACCGTCGCCTGGGGTGCGAAGGACCGCATCCTCCCGCCCCATCAGGCCGAGCGGGCCCGGCGGCTGCTGCCCGAGGCCCGCCACGTCACGCTCCCCGACTGCGGTCACGTGCCGATGACCGACGACCCGGACCTGGTCGCCGACCTGATCCTGCAGACGACCCGATCGGCGGCGTCGATGCCCGGTAACCAGCGCTGAGTACGTGTCTGGTCCGTTTCGTCCTAGTTTCTGGACCTCCATGGCGGGGTACGGCTGGGCCCATCCGACTGAGGAGCAGAAGCCATGGAGAGTCGAGCTAAAGCTGCCGGGCATGCGATACACCCGATGCTGATCGTGTTCCCGCTGGGCCTACTCGCCACCGCCGTCATCTTCGACATCATCTATCTCGCTTCCTACCGCGATGGGTTCGCCATCGCGTCCGCCTACATGATCGCCGCTGGCGTCATCGGCGGGGTCGTCGCCGGGTTCTTCGGCTTCCTGGACTATTTGCGCGTTCCGCGTCGCAGTCGGGCCCGGCGGATCGGTGCGCTGCACGGCGGCGGGAACGTCCTGGTCCTCGCGCTCTTTGCGGCCAGCTGGGCGCTGCGCCTGAGAGCCGACAACTGGGAACCCAGCCCCGCGGCGCTGGGGTGCAGCTTCGCCGGAGTGGTGGTGGCCCTCTTCACCGCCTGGCTCGGCGGCGAGCTGGTCGAGCGGCTGGGCATCGGCGTGGACCGCAACGCCGACGTCAACGCGCCGAGCTCGCTGCGGCACAAGCAGGTCTACCCGTCCCACGGGTGATCCACCGGGCCGCCACGCGGCGGCTAACGTGGATGGCATGATCTTCATCACCGCGAAGTTCCGGGTGCTGCCCGAGCACGCGGACCAGTGGCCGCAGATCACCCGTGAGTTCACCCAGGCCACTCGCGCCGAACCTGGCTGCCTGTGGTTCGACTGGTCGCGCAGCGTCGAGGAGCCCACCGAGTACGTCCTGGTCGAGGCCTTCCGCGACGACGCGGCCGGCGCCGCGCACGTCCAGTCCGCGCACTTCAAGACGGCCCAGCAGACGCTACCGGCGTACCTGCAGGAGACACCGCGGATCATCAACGTCACCGTGCCGGGGGACGGCTGGTCGGAGCTGGGCGAGATGGCGGTGGACCGGGCGGCCGACTGACCTCGGGCCCGACGGCCGGCAACTGGCCTCACGCCGCGACCGCCAGCACCTGGGCGCGACCGTCCTCCAGCCACTGTGGACCGGGGTCGTCCGGGAAGCTCGCCCTGTCGCCGCGGACCACCCGGCGCCGGCCGGAGAATCCGGTGAGGTAGGCGCCGTCCGCGTCCACCGCGACCAGCTCGCCCCCGGTGCGGAGCAGGACCGGGCCGGTCGGCGATTCGCTGATGGCGACCCGGCCGGCGCGCAGGCTGTCGAGGAGCATGCCGACCGTCGCCTCCCGCGGGTCGGTGACCGGGCACAGCACCCAGGTGGTCGGTCCACCGAGGACCGGTCCGCGGCCGGAAGCGTGGAAATCGGAGCCGCCGACCGGGACGGCGTCCGGGTGGAAGGCCAGCAACCAGGCGAGCGGGGCCGTCCACGTCCGATCCCACCAGCCCGAATGCCACAGCTCCACCAGCGGCGGCCGCGCGGCCAGCGGGTGCAGCCAGGCACAATCGGCGGCGAGCGGATGGTTGACCGACAGCAGGCCGCCGCGCTCCTCCACCGTGGACAGCCACTCGTCGGCCGGCGCCCGGAAGTCGACCCACCCGATGTCCCCGTACGCGTTGACATGTCCCCGGTCGGTGGTCACTTCCTGGCCCGGGACGAGCAGGATCCCTGACTCGGCGGCCAGTAAGGGGTGATGGCTGGTCGTGTTGTGGTCGGTGATGGCGAGGAAGTCCAGCCCGGCGGCCATGCCCAGCCGGGCCAGCTCGGGCACGGTGTGCACGCCGTCCGAGTGGACGGAGTGCGTGTGCAGGTCACCGGCGAGCCACCGGTGACCCGGCGGCGCCGGCAGCCGCCGCGCCGGCCGCTGCGGCGCCACGGGCCCGTGTGGCGCCTCGGGCTGCGGCGGGGGCGGCGCTGCGGTCGACACCGTGAGCCGCCAGCCGATGCCCTCGGGCGGGACCCGGTGCAGGCCCATCATCACCTGCCAGGCGCCGTCGGGCATCGGCCCCGGAAGGTAGCCCGGCGTGGCCCAGCGCTCGGTGATGGTGAACGTCTCCCGCGCCGCGCCCGACCAGCCGCGGAACGCGCCGTCCGGATCCAGGCAACCCAGGTCGAGCACTGCCGCGCTCCGGTCGTACTCAAGGGTCACCGTGAGTGCGCGTCCGCCGGGCGGTAGCTCCACCGGGACGTACTGGTAGACCGACGCGGCCCGGTCCTGCGGCGACCACTCCCCCGCGATCCTGATCATGGACACAGCATGGCATCAGTGTCCGGCGGTCGGGCGTACTGTCAAGGTCATGTCTGTCTTCGATGTGGAGATCGGCGCGCTGCGGGGCGGGCCGGCCGATCTCGGCCAGTACCGCGGCCGGGCCCTGCTCATCGTCAACGTGGCCTCGCGCTGCGGCCTGACCCCGCAGTACGCCGGCCTGCAGGCGCTCGCCGAGCGGTACGCCGACCGCGGCCTGGTGGTGCTGGGCGTGCCCTGCAACCAGTTCGCCGGCCAGGAGCCCGGCACGGCGGCCGAGATCGCCGAGTTCTGCCAGGTCAACTACGGCGTGACCTTCCCGCTCACCGAGAAGGTCGAGGTGAACGGCGCCGGCCGGCACCCGCTCTACGCCGAACTGGTCGGCACGCCCGACGCCGAGGGGTACACCGGCGACATCCGGTGGAACTTCGAGAAGTTCGTGGTGGCACCGGACGGCGCGGTGGCGGCGCGGTTCGCCCCGCAGGTGCCGCCGGACGCGCCCGAGCTGGTCGCGGCAATCGAGAAGGTCCTGCCGAGCTAGCGCGGACGGCCGAGCCGGCAAGCCTCGCCCAGCCGGCTGCGCGCCGTTCGGCGGGCTGCGGATGGGTGGCCGGGCTGCCGTGTCCTACCGCCCGGCCACCCATCTCCGATCAGCTCAGCGTCAGCGCGATGTCGTCGAGCACGAACGAGGTCTGCAGTATCGAGTCCTCCGTCCCGGTGAACGTCAGCGTCACGGTCTGGCCAGCCAGTGACGAGACGTCATAGCTGCGCTGGGTGTACCCGGACGCCTTGTTCAGGTTGGAGAACGTGGCCACTGTGGACGAGCCGAGCCGTACGGTCAGCCGGTCGTACATGGTGGTCGTGGTCGTCTCGGAGCTGTCGATGTGCAGCCAGAACGACAGGGTGGCATGGCAGCCGGCCGGTATGGTCACCGACTGCGACAGGGTGTCGGTGTGCGTGCGGCCGTACCCGTCCAGCCAGGCGTTCCAGGTGCCGGAGTGGGGCGGCTGGCCGGCCGAGCCGTACTGGCCGATGACGCCCGACGTCGAGGTCCACGAGACGCGGCCCGACTCGAAGCCGGGGTTGGCCAGTTGCTGGCCGGAGCAGGTGCCGCCGGGCGGCGTGGTCGGCGGGGTCGTGCCGCCGGAGCAGGTCGGCTCGCCGGACTGGGCCGGCACGCTCACCGCGTCCCACGCGGCCTTGACCGTGTTGAACTCGGTGCAGCTGCCCGGGAAGAGGTTCTTCGCCGCCTGCAGCGTCCAGACCCGGTACCTCAGGTAGGAGGAGGCCGACGTCTTCAGCAGCATGGCGTTGTACATGATCCTCGCGGCCTTCTGGATGCCGATCCCGGTGACCGTGGAACCGTTGCAGGTCGGGCTCGCCGGCTGGCCGTTGGTCGGGTTCGAGCCCATGGCGAGCAGGTAGAACCAGTGGTTGCCCGGGCCGGCCGCGGCGTGCACCTCGGTGCGCGGGATGCTGCTGGAGTAGCAGTTGGGGTCGCCGGCGAGCGACGGGTTGTACATGTAGCGGATCGGGCCGCTGCCGACCAGGTCGATCTCCTCGCCCACCTGGAAGTCGGGTGGGTCGTACGCGGACGGCTCGTTGGCGAACCACTCGGTCGCGGCGCCGAACGTGTCGGCCACGAACTCCTGGGTGCCTCCTCCCGAGATGCCACCAGGGGTGTGGTCGTCGATGCCGTGGCCCAGCTCGTGGGCGACCACGTCGAGCGAGCTGATCCACTGGTTGCGGGTGTTGTGGCCGATGGCGACCTGGGTGCCGTCGTAGAAGGCGTTCTCGTCGTTCAGGCCGACCCGCAGCGGCCACCCGCCGCCGTTGCCGTCGAAGCCGTTGCGGCCGTCCCAGGCCGCCAGCATCCGGTACTCCGTCTGCGCGGCGAACAGCGCGTCGACGCAGCCGGTCTCCTTGCTGGTGGCGTTGCCGTTGCCCCACACGTCGTCGCTGCCGGTGAATACCGCGCGGGTGCTGTAGTCCTGGCAGCTGAGGTTGGTGATGGTGGGGTCACGCATGGAGAAGCTGCTGCCGGAGCCCGAGGTGTTGATCTGCACCGGATTCGGGCCGTTGTAGGCGGAGGTGCCGGTGCCGTAGACGACGTGCTCCTGGGTGCGCAGGACCGCACCGGTGGCCGCGTCCACGTCCACCGTCAGCCGGCTCGGGCCGTCGGCGCTGGCGCCGGTCACGGTGGTCTCCCAGGCCAGCCTCGGCGTGCCGAGCGCGTAGACGACCAGTTCGGCGCTGTCCACCGTGCTGACCGTGGGCAGCTGCTTGCGGGCGACCGCCTCGGCGTCGCGCCGGGCGAGGGTGGGCGTGACCGCAAGGCTGCCGATCGCCTGCTGCTGGGCGACCGAGGTGTACCTGACCTGGCCGGCCGAGTCGGTCACCACGACGAAGTCGCCGCCGACCACACGCAGGCCCTTGTACGTGCGGTCGTAGGGGACGTACTGCAGGCCGGCCGAGGAGATCACCGGGTGCGCGATGAAGGTTTCGTCGCCGCCGGCGTGCAGCACCTGCGGCCGGCCGGCGACGAACGCCTCGGCCACCTTCGCGGCTTGGGTCCGGGCCTGTGCGCCGGTGGGTGCCGGGGACGGTGGCGAGGCCTGCACGACGGCGGCCACGGCGAGGGTGGTCAGCCCGGCCGCGGCGGCCGCGGCCAGCCGCGCCGAGGGTTGAGCGAGGTTCACGGGTTGCCTCACTTTCCAAGGGGACGCGAGCCCTCGCGGTAGCGAGGGGTCGCGTCGGGGTGGGGGTTTCGAGCGACGTACGCCGAAAGCACCTCGGTAAGAGATCGGCGTACGTCGTTTCGATGGCGCTCACAATCACATACGCGAAGCGGCGGCGCAAGAGTCTCCTGCGGGCTCCTCACCGGTCGGGACAACCCGGGTCACGCCGGCACCGGCCTGAGCCGCTCAGGCGATCGCGCAGGCGTCACCGTTGAGGGAGAAGGCGGTCGGCGGCGCGTTGCTGGCGGCCCAGATTCCCTGCAGGCCGAAGGACACGCTCGCCCCCGGCTGGATCACCGCGTTCCAGGGCGCGTTGCTCGCGGTGACCGCCGTTCCGGACTGGCTCACGACCGCGCCCCAGTAGCCGGTCACCTGCTGGTCCCCGCCGAACGCGAAGGTGACCGTCCAGCCGTCGACCGCGGTGCTTTCGGTGTTGGTGACGGTGATGCCCGCGACGAACCCACGTATCCACTGTGCTTGGTTGGTGTAGCTCACCAGGCAGGACGGCGGGTGGCTGGACGGGCTCGACGACGGCCCGGGTGGTGAGCTGGAGGTCGGGGCCGGGACGGTGTTGGACGCGAGCGAGATGTTGCCGGCCGCGTCGCGGGCCCGGACGTAGTACTGGGGCAGCGGCCCGGTGACGCCGGGAGCCTGGAACGTGGTGGCGGTCGTCGTACCCAGCAGCGTGGAGACGAACCAGCCGTCGAATCCGTAGACGTTGTAGCCGGCCACGTCGCTGGTGTCGGCCGGCGGCATCCACGACAGCAGGGTGCGCCCGCCGGTGGTGCCGCTGGCGGTGAGGTTGCTCGGGCGTGGGGGTGGCGTGGTGTCGCCGGTGTCGGTGACCGGGGTGACCACCGAGATCGAGGCGCCGGCCGAGCGGTGCCCCGCGACATCCCGGGCGGAGACGGAGAAGCGGTATTCGGTGGCGGGCCGGATGTTCGCCGTGATGGTGACGGTGGTGACGTTCCCGACGGCGTGCGTCCAGATGATGTCGTTGAACGCCTGGAGGTAGGTGATGTCGTACCCCTCGACGGGACAGCACCCGGGGGTCGCCGCGGCCCAGGTGAGCGTGACGGAGGTGGTGGTGACCTGGGTGGCGGCCAGGCCGGTGGGCGCGCCCGGCGGAGCGGGTGAGGTGTTCGGGGTCGAGCCGCTCGGCGACGGGGCGGGCGTGGCCGCGGGCGCGGCGGCGGCCCGGGCCCCGGTGGTCGCGGCCATCAGGGCGAGGGTGGCGGCTGCTGCGGCGACCGCGACCGGGAGCGGGAGCGAAAGCCGCGGCTGCGGGTGGGAGGAACGCGGCGCCCGGAAGCGACGCGGTGGGCGCGCATTCACGTCCGTCATCCTCGTAGGATGCGGAAGACATCGATGTACGTCAAGGAGCCGGGCGTCCTATCCCCTGCGCCGGGCGTCCACCTCGATCTCGATCTTCATGTGCGGGTCGGCGAGGCCGCACACGATCATCGTGGCCGCCGGCCGGACCTGGCCGAAATACCGCCGCAAAACCGGCCAGCACGGCTCGAAGTCCGCCCGGTCAGGCAGCAAATACCGCACGCGCACCACGTCGCCGAAGCCACAGCCCGCCTCGGCCAGCGCCGCGCCGATGTTGCGCAAGCACTGCTCGGCCTGCTCCACCACGTCGTCGGAGATCGTCATGGTGCGGTAGTCGTAACCCGTCGTGCCCGACACGTGCACCCAGTCGCCGTCGACGACCGCCCGGGCGTACCCGATCTGCTCCTCGAAGGTGGAGCCGCTGAGGATCGCTCGCCGCTGCGCCATGCGCCGATCCTAGGCACCGGCACCCGGTGACCCACACCTGCGTTACCGCGTCGAGGTTGACTCTGGGCTAGTCTCCTGCGCCAGGCCATAAGGTGGAGCTGTGGAGTATCGAACGCTTGGCCGCTCCGGCCTTCGAGTATCCGCCCTCAGCATGGGCACCATGACCTTCGGTGGCAAGGGCCCCTTCGCCAACGTGGGCAGCACCGGCGTGGACGAGGCGCGCCGCCAGGTGGACCGCTGCCTCGAGCTGGGCGTCAACCTCATCGACACCGCGGACGTCTACTCGGGCGGAGTCGCCGAGGAGATCGTCGGCGAGGTCCTGAAAGGACGCCGCGACCAGGTCCTGATCGCCACCAAGGTGCGCATGCCGATGGGGCCAGGCCCGAACGACGCCGGCCTCACCCGGCACCACGTCATCTCCGGCTGCGAGGCCAGCCTGCGCCGGCTGGGCACCGACTACATCGACCTGTACCAGGTGCACGAGTGGGACGGGGTCACTCCTCTGGAGGAGACCCTGGAGGCGCTGGACCTGCTGGTCCGCTCCGGCAAGGTCCGCTACGTCGGCGCGTCCAACTACGCCGGCTGGCAGCTGCTCAAGGCGCTCGGCACGGCCGACCGGCTGGGCCTGCCGCGCTTCACCAGCCACCAGATCTACTACTCGCTGCAGGCGCGCGACGCGGAGTACGAGCTGATCCCTGCCGCGGTCGACCAAAACCTGGGCGTGCTGGTGTGGAGCCCGCTCGCCGGCGGGCTGCTGTCCGGCAAGTACCGGCGTGGCCAGCAGCCGCCGGCTGGCTCCCGGCACCTGACCGACTGGAAGGAGCCTCCGGTGTACGACGAGGAGAAGCTCTACGACACCGTGGAGGTACTCCTCGGCATCGCCCAGGCCCGCGGCGTCTCCGCCGCCCAGGTCGCGCTCGCCTACCTGCTCGGCAAGCCGGCGGTCACCTCGGTGATCATCGGCGCGCGGACGCTGGAACAGCTCGAGGACAACCTGGCCGCGGCCGACCTCGTCCTCGCCGACGAGGAGCGCCGGCGGCTGGACGAGGTGAGCGCGCTGCCGCTGCTCTACCCGTACTGGCACCAGGCGAAGACGGCCAGGGACCGGCTGTCACCGGCCGACCTGACCCTCCTCTCCCCCCACCTGTAGCCGCCCGCCGCCCGCCCCCTTCCCCGCGATCTTGCAGTTGTGTACCCCACTAAAGGCGACATATCATGTTATTTCGGGGGACACAACTGCAAGATCGCGAGGGATGGGGGGACGGTCACCCCGCCGCCGCTGCAGCTCCACGTCGCTCCACATGAGGCGCGCGGCGCGGAACATCTCGAGTAGGTGCGCCCGGCCGTCAACAGTGGACTCCCGGCGCGGTCTCTCGACCGACCTTGCCCACTACACACCCTCACCGGCCGCGCGGTTGCGCAAGTGGTCGATTAGTACGCGTGTTCGATAGAATGGCGCATGGCCTCGTTGCTGGCCGCCGCGCACGCGTACGCCCAGGCTGGCATTCCGGTGCTACCCCTGCACTGCCCCACTGGCAGGGGACGGTGTTCCTGCGGGCGGCCGGACTGCGAGCGGGCCGGCAAGCACCCGCGCTGGCACCCGCGCCTGATCCCGGCCGGGCTGCACGACGCCAGCACCGACCCGGCCCGCATCGACGCCTGGTGGTCGACCTGGCCCACGGCGAATATCGGCCTGCGCACCGGAGTCGCCTGCGACGTCTGCGACATCGACACCCCGGAGGGCCTGCGCGCAGTCCAGCACCTGCTGGGCGGGGATCTGCCCACCGTACGCACCGGCTCGGGCGGCTACCACGTCTACCTCGCCCCGACCGGCGCGGGCAACCGGGCCCGGCTGCTGCCCGGCGTCGACTGGCGCGGCGCCGGCGGCTACGTCGTCGCGCCGCCGTCACGGCACGCCAGCGGGGAGAGATACCGGTGGATCCGGCGGCCGGACGGCCCGTTCCCGGCCTGCCCGCCCGAGCTTCTGCGGCTGCTCTCCCCCGCGCCCGTCGCCGCGCCGCCGAGCCGTCCGCCCGCGACCGTGCACCACCCGATGGAGTACGCCGCGGCGGCCCTGCGGGGGGAAGAGTCCAATGTGCGCACCGCCCCCGTCGGGGCCCGCAACACCACCCTGTACCACGCCGCCCGCAGCCTCGGCCGGCTGGTCGGCGCCGGCCTGCTCGACCCGGCCGAGGTCACCGACGTGCTCACCCACGCCGCCCGGGCGGCCGGCCTCGGCCGCGCCGAGACCGCGCGCACCATCCGCTCCGGCCTCACCGCCGCCTGCCGCCGCGCCACAGGTCCAGCCGCCGCCGCATGGTCGGCTTGACACGTTTCAGCGGGTGCTTACTCTTTGTGAAGTGTCGACCACCAGCATCAAAGAGGTGGCCCGGCGGGCCGGAGTCTCCGTCGGGACGGTCAGCAACGTCCTGAACCGGCCAGACCTGGTTGCGCCCTCCACCCGTGCCCGCGTGCTCAGCGCGATCGCCGAGCTGGGCTACGTCCGCAACGACTCCGCACGGCAGCTGCGGGCGGGCCGCAGCAACACCATAGCGGTGGTGGTGCTGGACGTCGCCAACCCGTTCTTCACCGACGTGGTTCGGGGTGTGGAGCTGGCCGCGGACGAGCTGGGCGTGATGGTGGTGGTCTGCAACAGCGGCGAGGACCCGGCCCGCGAACGCCGGCACCTGGAGCAGCTGGAGCAGCAGCGGGTGCGCGGGGTGCTGATCACCCCGGTCGAGGACCAGCCCGGATCCCGCCTGGAGCAGCTGATCCGGCGCGGCACGCCGGTCGTGCTGGTCGACCGCGGCTCCAGCCCGCACAACCGGTGCTCGGTGGCGGTGGACGACGTTCTCGGCGGGCGCCTCGCCGGCGCGCACCTGGTCGAGCAGGGCCACCGGAGGGTGGCGTTCGTCGGCGGACCACCCTCGATCCAGCAGGTCGCCGACCGCCACCGCGGCGTCGCCGGGGCGCTCGCCGGCACCGGGGCCGAACTCGTCGTGGTGGCCACACCGAGCCTGACCGTGGCGTCCGGGCGGCAGGCCGGCGCGGAGATCGCCGACCGGCCACCCGGCGCGCGGCCGACCGCGGTGTTCTGTGCCAACGACCTGCTGGCGCTGGGCGTGCTGCAGGAGATGACGCTGCGCGGCCTGCGCGTGCCCGAGGACATCGCCATCATCGGGTACGACGACATCGACTTCGCCGCCGCGGCCGCGGTGCCGCTCTCCTCGATCCGCCAACCGCGCGAGCAGCTCGGCCGGACCGCCGCTCAGCTGCTGCTGGAAGAGGTCGAGGAGGGCGACGGGCACCGGCACCGGCAGGTCGTCTTCCAGCCGGAGCTGGTGGTCCGGGCGTCCACCGGCGGCCTGCCCCGCGCCCCGGTCCCGGGGTAGCGGTCGGTCATCCGGCCGGCCGGGTCACAGCGTGCGGGCGAGCCGGTCGGCCAGCAGGCGGGCGAACCGGGCCGGATCGGTCAGATCCCCGCCCTCGGCCAGCAGCGCCGTGCCGTAGAGCAGCTCGGCGGTCTCCGGCAGGCTCGGGTCGTCGGCCCGCTCCGCGTGGGCGGCCCGCAACCCGGTCACCAGCGGGTGCGTCGGGTTCAGCTCGAGGATCCGCTTGACCCGCGGCCCCTCCTGGCCCATCGCGCGGTAGATCTTCTCCAGGTTCGGCGTGACGTCCTGCGCGTCGGTCACCAGGCAGGCCGGCGACGTGGTCAGCCGCGTGGACAGCCGCACCTCCTTGACGTGCTCCTTGAGCTGCTCGGCGAGCCACGACACCAGCGGCTTGAAGTCCTTCTCCCGCTGCTCGCGCTCGGGCTGGTCGCCGGACTCGCCGGCGAGGTCCACCTCGCCCTTGGCGATCGACTTCAGCCGCTTGCCGTCGTACTCCCGGATCCCCTCGACCCACATCTCGTCGACCGGGTCGGTCAGCAGCAGGACCTCGTACTCCTTGGCCCGGAAGGCCTCCATGTGCGGCGAGTTCTCGATGGTGGAGCGGGACTCGCCGGTCATGAAGTAGATCTCCTCCTGACCGTCCTTCATCCGCTCGACGTACTCCCGCAGCGTGGTCAGCCGCTCCGGATCGGCGCTGGACGCGAACGAGCAGATGTCGAGGATCTCCCGCTGGTTCTCGAAGTCGGACAGCAGCCCCTCCTTGACCGCGCGGCCGAACTCCCGCCAGAACGTCCGGTACCGCTCGGCGTCCGTGCTCATCAGCTCCTTCACCGTGGCCAGCACCTTCTTGACCAGGCGGCGACGGATCAGCTGGATCTGCCGGTCCTTCTGCAGGATCTCCCGGGAGATGTTCAGGGACAGGTCCTGCGCGTCCACCACGCCCTTGATGAAGCGCAGGTACGGCGGCATCAGCTCCTCGCAGTTGTCCATAATGAACACCCGCTTGACGTAGAGCTGCACGCCGCGGCGGCCCTCCCGCAGGAACAGGTCATAGGGCGCCTGGGACGGGATGAACAGCAGCGCCTCGTACTCGAACGTGCCCTCCGCCTTCATCTGGATGATCTCGAGCGGGTCGTTCCAGTCGTGGCTGAGGTGCTTGTAGAACTCCTTGTACTCCTCGTCGGAGACCTCGGAGCGCGGCCGGGCCCACAGCGCCTTCATCGAGTTCAGCGTCGCGTCGCCCATCCGGATCGGCCAGGCGATGAAGTCGGAGTACCGCTTGACCAGCTCCCTGATCTTCCACTCTTCGGTGTAGTCGAAGAGGTGGTCCTCCTCGTCCTTCGGCTTCAGGTGCAGCGTCACCGCCGTGCCCTGCGGCGCGTCCGCGACCGGCTCGATGGTGTAGGTCCCCTCGCCGGTCGATTCCCAGCGCGTGCCGCCCTCCTCCCCGGCCCGCCGGGTGACCAGGGTGACCCGGTCGGCCACCATGAACGCGGAGTAGAAGCCGACGCCGAACTGCCCGATGAGGTCCGCGTCCCGGCCGGCGTCCTTCGACTCCTTCAGCTGCCGCAGCAGCTCCGCCGTGCCCGATTTGGCGATCGTCCCGATCAGCCCGATCACCTCGTCGCGGGACATGCCGATGCCGTTGTCCCGAACGGTCAGCGTCCGCTCGTCGCGGTTGACTTCGATGGCGATGTGCAGGTCTGACGTGTCGGCCGCCAGCTCCTTGTCGAGCATGACCTGAAGCCGCAGCTTGTCCAGCGCGTCGGAGGCGTTGGAGATGAGTTCGCGGAGGAAGATGTCCTTGTTCGAGTAGACCGAATGGACCATCAGCCGCAGCAGCTGCCGGGCCTCCGCCTGGAACTCGAGCGTCTCGACCTGCGTTGTCATGGAACCCCCTTCCCCGTCGAACCGACCCTTCCCGGGGGGATGGTAAGGCGCGCCGCGCACGGCCAGCCGCGCAGGTACGCCAACACCGCGGACACCCCGCCGGTCGGACGGCGGGTCGAGGAGCAGCCCGGGGACGATATTCGCTTGCCGTCCCGCCGACGCTCTGCTCGACTGCGTCTAGAACTGGCAAGAGGAGAGGAAATGCGTGCCGCGTCCATGTCCACCACGGAGGGAGTTGTCACCTACTCGAAGGACATGACGCACGTTGCGTACCTTGAACCTCGGGATCCTGGCACACGTCGACGCCGGTAAGACCACGCTGACCGAGCGGCTGCTCTACGCCGCCGGCGTCATCGACGAGCTCGGCAGCGTCGACGACGGGAGCACCCAGACCGACACGCTGGCGCTGGAGCGCCAACGCGGCATCACGATCAAGTCCGCGGTCGTCTCCTTCGTCGTCGGGGACGTCGCGGTCAACCTGATCGACACGCCCGGCCACCCGGACTTCATCGCGGAGGTGGAGCGGGTGCTGAGCGTGCTCGACGGGGCGGTGCTGGTCGTCTCCGCGGTCGAGGGCGTGCAGCCGCAGGCCCGCGTGCTGATGCGGGCCCTGCGCCGGCTGGGCATCCCCACCCTGATCTTCGTGAACAAGATCGACCGGGCCGGCGCGGATGGCGACCGCGTGCTGCGGGACATCCGCCACAAGCTGCGCGTCGCGGCGATCCCGATGGGCTCGCCGGTCGCGCTCGGCACCCACGCCGCTCAGGTCAGGCCGTACTCCGCTGACGACGGCGAGTTCACCGCCCGCCTGGTGGACCTGGTCACCGAGCACGACGACGCGCTTCTTGCCGCGTACGTCGCGGACGAGGCGGCGGTCTCGTACCCTCAACTTCGCCGGCACCTGGCCGCGCAGACCGCGCGGGCGCTGGTGCATCCGGTGTTCTTCGGCTCGGCGCTCACCGGCGCCGGGATGGATCCGCTCGTCGCCGGCATCACCGAGCTCCTGCCGGCGGCCGAGGGGGACGGCCACGGCCCGCTCTCCGGGACCGTGTTCAAGGTCGAGCGTGGCCCGATTGGGGAGAAGGTCGCGTACGTCCGGATGTTCACCGGCACACTCCACGTCCGTGACCGGCTGAGCCTGCGCGCCGGCCGGGAGGCAAAGGTCACCGGGATCAGCGTCTTCGACGGCGGGTCTGCGGTGCCCCGCGATTCGGTCACGGCCGGGCAGATCGGCAAGGTCCGAGGGCTGGCCGATGTCCGCATCGGTGACCGGATCGGGGGCGCCGGGACGGCCGCCGCGAACAGCCACCACTTCCCCCCGCCCACGCTGGAGGCGGTCGTCGTGCCCAGCCGGCCGGCCGACCAGGGGGCCCTGCACGCCGCGCTGAGCCAGCTCGCCGAGCAGGACCCGCTGATCAACCTGCGCCAGGACGACCTCCGGCGGGAGCTGTCCGTGTCGCTCTACGGCGAGGTGCAGAAGGAGGTCACCCAGGCCACTCTCGCCGAGGACTTCGGGATCGAGGTGTCGTTCGCAAAGACGTCCACGATCTGCGTCGAGCGGCCGGTCGGCACCGGCGCGTCCGTCGAGCTGATGGACGAGCCTGACAACCCGTTCCGCGCCACCGTGGGCTTGCGCGTCCAACCGGCGGCGGTCGGTTCGGGCGTACGGTTCCAGCTCGGGGTCGAGCTGGGGTCGATGCCGCACGCGTTCTTCAAGGCGGTCGAGGAGACGGTACGCGAGACGCTGCGCCAGGGCCTGTACGGCTGGGAGGTCACCGACTGCCTGGTCACCATGACCCACTCCGGCTTCACGCCGCCGCCGCCGTACGGCTGGAGCAAGTGGTCCAGCTCGGCCGGCGACTTCCGCGGCCTGACGCCGCTGGTCCTGATGAGCGCGCTGAAGCAGGCCGGCACCCGGGTGTACGAGCCGGTGCATTGCTTCCAGCTGGAGTTCCCGGCGGACCTGGTCGGCTCGGTCCTGCCGGCCCTGGCCAAGCTGCGGGCGATCCCACGGCCGCCGGCGGTACGTGGTACGTCCTGCACGCTGGAGGGTGAGATCCCGGCCGTGCGGGTGCACGAGCTGCAGCAGCTGTTGCCCGGGTTGACCCGCGGCGAGGGCGTGCTGGAGTCCACTTTCGACCACTACGAGCCGGTCCGGGGCGAGGTACCCCGCCGTGCCAGGTCCGACAGCAACCCGCTCGACCGAAAGGAGTACCTGCTCCAGGTCACGCGGCGGATGCCCGGGCGCGCGGCGTAACGCACCCGCCGGGTGGCTTGTCCGGCGTGGACCCGCGTCCGTACCGTGCCTGGTGTGGACCGGGGTCTGCTGCTGGCCGGGTCGACCGCCGACTGGGGCGACGTCCCCACCTGGCTGTCCTCGATCGCGACGGTACTGGCCCTGCTGTTCGCCGCCATCGCCGCCGTGGCCGCCCATCGGGCGTACAAGATCGAGTCGGAGCGGGACCGGATCGCCGCCGAGGCGCGCCGGCAACAGGAGGCGTTCCAGCGCCGTACGCAGGCCGCCCTGGTGTCCGCCTGGTGGGGCTGGCAGCCTGGCGAGGCGGGCGGCGAGCGCGCCGGCCGGTGGGGGGCGTTCGTCCGCAACGCCTCGGAGACCCCGGTCTACCAGGCGAGCCTGACCATGCTGGACATTCACGACCCGGACGTCAGCGAACGCCTCGACCTGGCGATCGTGCCGCCCGGCGCGGAACCGGTGTTCTATCCCAGCGGCCTGAGCGGTCCGCCCGGCGGCGGGGACCGGGCGGGGCAGCCGCCCGGCGGTTGGCTGGTCCAGGATGGACAGCACGCGGTCGACTACCGCGTTGAGATCGCGTTCACCGATTCGGCGGGCGTGCGCTGGATCCGCGACCAGCAGGGCCGGCTGTCCGAGCTGCGGCCGGAGGTGCTGATCTGGGCGGACGAGCGGCGAGCCGGCGCGCTGCGCCAGTTCGCCGAGGAGTTCCTCGCCGTCCACGGCGTGAAGCTGCGGTTCCGCACCGGGCGGATCGAGACGCTGTACCAGGAGCTGATCGCGGCGACCGACGCGGACGAGGTCCCGGACGTCGTCCTCGGGCCGCACGACTGGATCGCCGACCTGGTCCGCCGCGGGGTGATCGAGCCGCTCGCCCTCTCCGCCCGGCGCAAGCACGACTTCCTGCCCGAGGCGGTCGCGGCCATGACCTACCAGGACGAGCTGTACGAGGTTCCGTACGCCCTGGACACTGCTGGTCCGCAACACACAGCTCGCCCCCGAGCCGCCCGACACGTTCGAGCAGATGCTGTCCGACGGAGAGCGGCTGTGCGCCGCCGGCCGCGCCGACCAGGCGCTCGTCATGCAGGTCGGCCCCGACGGGGACCCGTACTACATGTATCCGATCCTGGTCGCCGCCGGCGGCTGGCTGTTCCGCCGGGGCCGCGACGGCAAGCTGGACATTGGCGTGACCGGGATCAGCACGCCGGAGACCCTGGCCGCTTTCGAGCGGTTCCGGGGCCTGGGTGCCCGCGGCGCCGGCGTGCTGTGCACCGAGATCGACCGGGACCGGGCCACCGCCCTGTTCCGCGCCGGCCGCGCGCCGTACCTGATCTGCGCCTCCCGCGTGTTCAGCGACGCGCGCCAGGCCGATCTGCCCTTCGCCGTCGGGCCGGTGCCGGCCTTCGCCGGCTTTCCGGCGGTGCGCCCGTTGGTGTCGGTGCACGGCTTCTTCCTGATCCGGCGCGGCCGGAACAAGACCATCGCGCGGGACCTGACCATGCACCACCTGACCCGTACCGATGTCTCGCTGGCGCTGTACGAGACGCAGCCGCGCCCGCTCGCGCTGCGGGCGGCACTGGACCGGGTACTCGACCAAGACCCGGTGATGGCCGACTTCTACCGGGCATGCCAGGCCGGTGACCTGATGCCGTCGGTGCCGCGGATGGACGAGATCTGGCGCCTGCTCGCCCGTGCCGAGGTGGATCTGGTGAACGGGGCGGCCACGGCGCCGACGGTCCGGCGGCTCGCCGAGGCGATGAGGGCCGCCCTGCCCGACGCGGTGAGCGAAAGCTCCACCCCGGTGCCCGGTCCCAGGGCGGGATCCTGAGGTGGCCAGCTGGGCCGATGACGCCGTCATCTACCAGGTCTACGTGCGCAGCTTCGCCGACTCGGACGGGGACGGCACCGGTGACCTGGAGGGTGTCCGGTCGCGCCTGGACTACCTGGTGGACCTGGGGGTCGACGCCATCTGGGTGACCCCGTTCTTTCCGTCTCCAATGGTCGACGGCGGGTACGACGTGACCGACTACCGCGATGTCGACCCACAGCTGGGCACGCTGGCCGGCGTGGGCGCGCTGCTGCGCGACGCGCACGCAAGGGGCCTGCGGGTCATCGTCGACGTGGTGCCCAACCACACCTCCGACCAGCATCCGTGGTTCCGTCAGGCGCTGTCGGCTCCGCCCGGATCGGCCGCGCGGGACCGCTACGTGTTCCGGGCGGGCGGCACCGAGCCGCCGAACAACTGGCTGTCGGTGTTCGGTGGGCCGGCCTGGACCCGGTTGCCGGACGGCGACTGGTACCTGCACCTGTTCGCGCCTGAGCAGCCCGACCTGAACTGGGAGAACCCGGAGGTGCGGGCCGAGTTCGTGGACATCCTCCGGTTCTGGCTCGACCTCGGCGTCGACGGCATCCGGGTGGATGTGGCGCACGGGCTGGTCAAGCCGCCCGGCCTGCCCGACGCGCCGTACCCGGGCGAGCGCGGCAACCGGCCGTACTTCGATCAGGAGGGTGTGCACGCGATCTACCGGGAATGGCGCAGGGTGCTCGACGCCTACCAGCCCCCGCGGATCATGGTCGCGGAGGCCCGGCTGCGGGACATCGAGCGCACCGCCCGGTACGTCCGGCCGGGCGAGCTGGATCAGGCGTTCAACTTCGAGTTCCTGTGGGCGCCGTGGTCCGCGTCCCGGATCCGGGCGGTGGTGGAGCGGTCGCTGGCCGCGATGGCCGCAGTCGGACGGCTGCCTACCTGGGTCATCGGCAACCACGACGAGGTCCGGGTGGCCTCGCGGCTGGCCGCGGGCGCGCCCGCAGCGACCGCCGCCGGGCTCGCCCCTACCGCCGCCGGGTGTGCGCCGCACGCCGCCGGTGCCTGCGCCATGGCCACCGAATGGTCCACAGGGGACGACCTGGCGGCCGGCGCAAAGGCGGCGGCGACCGGCCTGCGGCGGGCGCGGGCGATGGCCTTGCTGAGCCTCGCCCTGCCGGGCTCCGCCTACATTTACCAGGGTGACGAGCTCGGCCTGCCGCAGGTGACCGACCTGCCCGACGCGGCCCGCCAGGACCCGGTCTGGCGCCGCTCCGGCGGCCGCGCGCCGGGCCGGGACGGTTGCCGGGTGCCGATGCCGTGGGCCGGTCAGGAACCGCCGTACGGGTTCGGGCCACCCGGCTCGGCACCGCCCTGGCTGCCGCAGCCGCCGCTGTGGGGCCACCTCTCGGTGGCCGCGCAGCACGGCGACCCCGGATCGGTGCTTTCCCTGTACCGGGCCGCGCTACGCCTGCGCCGCGAGACCAAGGCGCTGCACGGTCCGCAGCTGACCTGGCTGAACGCCCCGGAGCAGGTGTTGGCCTTCACCCGGGAGGCCGGGTTCGCGTGCGTGCTCAACACCGGCTCCACGGCGGTCCGCCTGGAGCAGCTCGACCTGCCCGGCCCGCTCACCCTGGCCAGCTCGCCGGTGGAGCAGGAGGGCGTGCTGCCGCCGGACACGGCTGCCTGGTTCGTCGGCGGGACCGCGGCTCAGTGACCGGCGGCCGGCTCGATCCGGCACTGCCAGGCGGAATCGGACCGCTCGCACACGATGCGGCTGCCACCGCGACCGGCCGGCCGATGCCACGGCATGGCGACCTCGCCGGCGAGCAGCGCGTCGATGGTGATGTCCCGGTCCCGCGGCTGCGGATGATGCACGTACCCGGCCGCGCCCATGGCCAGGGCGACCGCCAGGCCGAGCAGATGGATCTCGTTCAGCTCGGTCGGCGCGGCGGTGCCGTCCGTCGGCCGCAGCCGCGTGCCGCTGCCGGCCTCCTCGACGATCTCCGCGGTGTACCTGGCTGCCACCCCTTCACCGTACTGGGCCAGGGTGGCTTCCCGGCGCAGATCACCGATTTGCCGCCCACCACCCGGTCCGGGCATCCGCGAACGCCGCTGATGGCACGCCGCCTGGATCGACAGCTGAATCGAGTTGATGCCGGTCTTGGCGATACCGCCTCGGCACACGGCCCGGATATCTTGGGCGCATGCCACCGACCGGGAGGCTCGGTCCGCCCGCGGTTGAGCCGGATGCGCCGGCATCACCGGGACGACGCCGTGCGCTGCTGGTCGCCGCCGCTGTCGTGGTGGCGCTGGTGGTCACCGCGGCCGTCTGGCTCCGCCTGGGGTCCGGCGGCTCCCCACGGTCCGCACCCGCCGCCAGCCCGTCGCCGAGCGCGTCCGGGCCGCCGAGCACCGCCGAGATCTACGCGGCCCTGGCGCCGTCTGTGGTCACTGTGGAGGCTCTGGCCGGGGATACGAACAAGGTACGCGACATCGGCACCGGGGTGATCGCCAACGCGGAGGGCATCATCCTGACCGCGTTCCACGTCGTGGCGGGCGCCGGTGCGATCCGAGTGACCTTCGCCGATGGCACCGCCACCGCGGCGCGGATCCACTCCGCCGACCCGGCCATCGACATCGCCGCCCTCGCCGCCGCCGCCCTGCCGGCCGTCGTCGTGCCGGCCGTGCTCGGCAGCTCCGTCCGGCTCGCGGTCGGCGACGCCGTGCTCGCCATCGGCAACCAGCTGGGCCTGACCAGCAGCGCGACCGCGGGTGTGGTCTCCGGCCTCGACCGGACGACGAGGAGCGCCGACGGCACGCGACTGGCCGGACTGATCCAGTTCGACGCGGCGGTCAACCCGGGCAGCTCGGGCGGCCCGCTGGTCAACGCCAGGGGTGAGACGGTCGGCATCGTGGTGGCCCTGGCCAACCCGACGGACGCGGGCACCTTCATCGGCATCGGCTTCGCCGTGCCGATCGGCGCGGCCGTCGCCGCGGGCGGCGATGGTGGCGGGCCGCAGCAGTGACGGACGACTCGTGAGGACGGACCTATGCAGACACCGCCGGAGCACGGTCAGGACCGCGACACCGCAGGCCGGCTGGCCAGCGCGCGGGCGCGCTACGGCGGCTCCGCGTCTGCCCCCGACCCGCACACCCGACCGCCCGCCGGCACCCCGATGGAGCAGATCCTGTACGAGGTCAAGAAGACCATCGTGGGGCAGGATGCGCTGCTGGAACGGCTGCTGGTGGCGCTGCTGTCCCGCGGGCACATCCTCGTCGAGGGGGTGCCGGGCCTGGCCAAGACGCTCGCCGTCAAGGCGCTCGCCAGCGCCATCGGCGGGCAGTTCCACCGGGTCCAGTTCACGCCGGACCTGGTCCCGGCCGACATCGTCGGCACCCGCGTCTACCACCAGGCCAGCGGCGAGTTCCAGGTCTCGCTCGGGCCGGTGTTCACCAACCTGCTGCTGGCCGATGAGATCAACCGGGCCCCGGCCAAGGTGCAGAGCGCGCTGCTGGAGGTGATGCAGGAGCAGCAGGTCACCATCGGCCGGGAGACGCACCGGGTGCCCCAGCCGTTCCTGGTGATGGCCACCCAGAACCCGATCGAGTCGGAGGGGACATACCCGCTGCCGGAGGCGCAGGTCGACCGCTTCATGATGAAGGTGCTGGTGGACTACCCCAGCCCGACCGAAGAGTTCGTCATCGTGGAGCGGGCCATCACCGCGGCGCCGGCCGGCCAGGCCATCGTCGACCCCGCGCGGCTGATCCAGATGCAGGCGCAGGTCGAGCAGGTGTACGTCGACCCGGCGCTGATCGAGTACTCCGTGCGGCTGGCCAACGCGACGCGACGGCCGGACGAGGTGGGCCTGGGCGAGCTGGCGCGCTACGTCAGCTTCGGCGCCAGCCCTCGGGCGTCCATCAACCTCGTCCTCGCCGCGCGCGCCCTCGCCTTCGTCCGCGGCCGCGACTACGTGGTTCCGCAGGACCTCACCGAGCTCGCACCCGACGTGCTGCGGCACCGGCTGGTGCTGTCCTACGAGGCGCTCTCCGACGACGTCACCGCCGACACCGTGCTGACCCAGGTGCTGGCGGCGCTGCCCGTGCCGGAGGCGCCGATGCGCCGGAACGCGGCATGACCAGCGCACCCGACCGGCTGCTGCGACGCCTGGAATGGCAGGTCGTCCGGCGGCTCGACGGGCGGCTGCAGGGCGCCTACCGCACCGCCTTCCGGGGCACCGGGATCGACTTCGACAGCCTGCGCGAGTACACGCCGGAGGACGACGTCCGGCACATCGACTGGAACGTCACCGCGCGGCTGGACGAGCCGTACGTCCGCCAGTACACCGAGGACCGCGAGCTGACCGCCTGGCTGGTCCTCGACCGGTCGGCGTCCATGCGATTCGGGCGCGGCGGGCACGGCAAGGACTCGGTCCTCGTCGAGCTCGCGGTCAGTCTGGCCCGGTTGTTCGTGCACGGCGGCAACCGGGTCGGCGCGATCCTCTACGACAACCATTTCCAGCTGGTGGTCCCGGCCCGCACCGGGCGCACCCACGTGCTGCGCCTGACCCACGAGCTCACCCGGCCAGTGCCCACCCCTCCCGACGGCGCCACCACGGACCTGGCCGCCATGCTTCGACTTGCCGCATCAACCGTCCGGCGGCGTAGCCTGATATTCGTCATCTCCGACTTCATCGGTGAGGTCGACTGGGAGCCGGCGTTGACCCGGCTGAGCCACCGGCACGAGGTGGTCGCGCTGCGCATCGTGGATCCCGTGGAGCTGGACCTGCCCGACCTCGGCCTGGTCCTGGTGGAGGATGCCGAGACCGGCGAGCAGCTGCTCGCCGACACCAGCGACCCACTGTTCCGGCGCCGGCTGCGGGCGGAGGTGGACGCCCGGGAGCGGGCCGTTGCCGCGTCGATGCGCCGGGCGGGGGTGACCTCACACCGGATCGGCACCGACCAGGACCTGGTCGAGGCGCTGGTCGAGATGGTGCGCCGCTCGGGACGCCGGCGCCCCGGGGGACCTGCCGCGCCGCCAGGATCGGTACCTGTCGCGCCGCCAGGAGCGCCGGAGAAGCGGGGATGAGCTTCCAGCATCCGGTCATGGTGGTGGTCGCCGCGGCGGCCGGGCTGGCGCTGCTCGCGGCCTACCGCTGGCTGCAGCGCCAGCGTGCCCGCGCCCTCGCCGCCGCCGGCCTGACCACCGCCACCGCCCGCCGGACCGGACTGCGCCGCCACCTCCCCCCGCTGCTGTTCCTGGCCGCGATCACCCTGCTGCTGCTCGCCGTCGCCCGTCCACAGGCGACACTGCCGGTGCCCCGGGCCGCGGGGACGGTGATCCTCGCGTTCGACGTGTCCAACAGCATGGCGGCCCAGGACGTGGCGCCCAGCCGGTTGGCCGCGGCCAAGTCCGCCGCAGCCGATTTCGTGACGGCTCAACCGAGCACAGTGGACATCGGTGTGGTCGCCTTCGACCAGGGGGCGCTCACCACCCAACTGCCCAGCGACGACCGCGAGGCCACCCTCGCCGCGATCAACCGGCTGACCGTGGCCGGTGGCACGTCGCTGGGCCAGGCCATCCTCGCCTCGCTGACCCTCATCGTCGGGCGCACGGTCAGCCTGCCCGACCCTGGGAGCAACGCACCCCCGCCGGACCTCGGCTACTGGCGCTCCGCCACGATCGTGCTGCTCTCCGACGGCGAGGACACCGGTGGGCCGGACGCCGTCGCCGCCGCCGAGCTGGCCGCCACCGCCGGGGTGCACATCCAGACCATCGGCATCGGCACGGTCGAGGGCACCACGGTGGAGGTCGACGGGTACCAGGTGGCCACCGCGCTGAACGAGGACCTGCTGACCCAGGTGGCCGAGGCGACGACCGGCAGCTACCACCGGGCGGCGGACGCGCAGCGGCTGCGCGACATCGCCAAGTCGCTGGACTTACGGATCACCACCAAGGACGAGCTGGTCGAGCTCACCGCAGTGGTGGCCGGCATCGCACTGCTCCTGCTCACCATCGGCGGAGTACTCATGACCACCTGGTTCGGACGGATCGTCTGATGTCGCTGACCTGGCCGTGGGCCCTGAGCACGCTCCTGGCGCTGCCTGTGCTGCTCGCGGTGCGGTGGTGGATGCGCCGGCGGCGGCGCCGCGAGGCGGTGCGCCTGTCCAGCGTCGCGCTGGTCCGCGCGGCGCTGCCCGGCCGGTCGCTGTGGCGTCGCCGGATCCCCGCCTGGCTGTTCGTGGCCGGCCTGGTCGTCCTCTCCACCGGCGCCGCCCGCCCGCAGGCGTCAGTGCTCGTCCCGTCCAACAAGGCGACCATCCTGCTGGCGATCGACGTATCCGCCTCGATGTGCTCGACCGACGTGCGGCCCAACCGGCTGGTCGCGGCGCAGCGGGCCGCCCGCGAGTTCATCGAGGCGCAGAAGGACGGCTCCCGCATCGGCCTGGTCACCTTCTCCGGCATCGCCGGCGTGCTGGTCGCGCCCACCGCCGACAAGAAGGCCCTGCTCAAGGCGATCGACACGCTGCGGACCGGGCGCGGCACAGCGGTCGGCCTGGCCATTCTCACCGCCATCGACGCCATCGCCGAGATCAACCCCGACGTGCCGCCGACCGGCGTCGAGGTGCCGGGGGGTGGGGCGGCCAGCGGCGACTATGCGCCGGACACCATCGTCGTGCTCACCGACGGGCGCAACACTCACGGCGTGGATCCCGTCACCGCCGCCGGCGAAGCCGCGGCGCGCCGGCTGCGTATCTACACCATCGGGTTCGGCACCACCGAGCCGGTACCGATGGTCTGCAGCCCCGACCAGATCAGCGGCGACCGCACTTTCCGCGGCGACCCGATCGGACCGGCCGGCTACCCGCGCGGCTTCGGTGGCGGCGGGTACCAGCAGATCGACGAGGAGACCCTGACCCAAATCGCCGAGACCACCGGCGGCGAGTACTTCAAGGCGGAGAACGCCAAGGCACTCAGCGACGTGCTGCTGGACCTGCCGAGCTCGATCTCGCTGCAGCGCGAGGAAACCGAGATCACGGTGTGGTTCGCGCTCGCCGGTGCGCTGCTGGTCCTCGCCGCGGTCGCGCTGTCGCAGTGGTGGAACCGGTCAGTTCCGGTCGTTCGCCGTGGCGAGTGAGCGCGAGCCGCTGGAGAGCACGGTCGCGATGAGCGCCTGCACCGCGGGTCGGTGTTCGGTGCGCGGGTTGGTGAGCAGGACGAGGTCGATGCTGCCCAGCTCCGGCAGCCGGTGCGCCGGCCCGAGCGGCGTCAGCTGCGGTGGGACGAGGCTGGTGGCCAGCGCCGAGATGCCGACGCCGGCGGCCACCGCGGCGATCAGGCCGTTGACGCCGCGGCAGACGCAGGCGCTGCGGTACGGCAGCCGCGCGCGGTTGAGTGCCCGGTGCATCTCGGTGCGGGTGAGGCTGGGCGCCGGGTAGACGACCAGGGGTATCGGCTTGCCGAGGTCCAGCTTGGTGGCCGGCGTGCCGACCCAGACCAGCCGTTCCCGCTTGACCAGCCGGCCGCGCTCCTCGCCGCGCGGCCGCCGGCCGACGAAGACGTCCAGCTTGTCGTCCTCCAGCCGCTGGTGCAACAGGCCGCTCTGGTCGACGGTGAGGTCGAAGTCGACCAGCGGGTACTCGTGCCGGAAGTCGCGCAGGATCTGCGGCAGCCTGGTCAGCGCGAGGTCGTCGGACATGCCGATGCGCAGCCGCCCGCGCGGGCGTGAGCCGGTGAAGTAGGCGGCGGCCTGCTCGTGCGCGGCGAGGATGGTGCGCGCGAACCCGATCATCGCCTCGCCGTCCGCGGTCAGCGACACCGAGTGCGTGTCCCGCAGGATCAGCGTGCGGCCGACCTGCTGTTCCAGGCGGCGGATGTGCTGGCTGACCGTCGGCTGGCGTACCCCCAGCCGGGCGGCGGCCTGGGTGAAGCTGCCGGTCTGTTCGACCGCCAGCAGGGTGACCAGCAGCTGCGGGTCGTACAGCGGGCGGGAGGCGGAGGCGGGCGGGGGCTTCAGCGGGCGGGAAGCGGAGGCGGGCGGGGGCTTAACAGTCATAAGCGAAGCAAATAACAGTCAGTCGCGTAATCGGCGTTCAGTATATGCGGTCCACCCTCGACAATGGTCTTGGCAATCAAGATCGAAAGAGGCGTGCTCGTGCTTCCGGCTACGGACACCCGAAGACCCGCCCTGCCCACCCTCGCCACCGGCACCGCCTTCGCCGCTCTCCGATCCCGCGGCTACCGCATCTACCTGGCCGGACAGTGCCTCGCCAGCACCGGCACCTGGATGCAGAGCATCGCCCAGGACTGGCTGGTCCTGCGCCTGACCCACAGCGCGTTCGCGGTAGGCGTGGTGATGGCCCTGCAGTTCCTGCCCACCCTGCTGCTCGGCGTGCACGGCGGCCACCTGGCCGACCGGTTCCCGAAGCAGCGCATCCTGATGCTGACCCAGACGGCGAACGCGGTGCTGACCGCCGTGCTCGCTGCGCTCACCGTCACCGGCGCGGTGCGGCCCGCCCACGTGTACGCGTTCGCGCTCCTCGCTGGCCTGGTGTTCGCGGTCGACGCGCCCACCCGGCAGGTGTTCATAGCGGAGGTCGTGCCGCCCGGGCTGCTGCGCGCCGCGGTCTCCCTCAACGCGGCCGCCTTTCAGACGACGCGCCTGGTCGGACCAGCCCTGGCGGGCGTACTGATCAGCGCGGTCGGGACCGGATGGGTCTTCGCCGTCAACGCGCTGTGCTACGCCGGCCCGATCGCCGGGCTGCTCTGGTTGCGCCCGGCCGACCTCACGCCGGTCCCGCCGGCCGCCGCCGAGCCGCACGCGGTGCGCGCGGCCGGCCGCTACGTTCTGCAGCGCCCACACGTCGTCGCGACGATCATGCTGGTGGGCGTCGTCGGCACCTTCGGGCTCAACTTCCCGATCGTGCTGACCGCGATGGCCAGCGGCCCGCTCGGTGGCGGTGCCACAGCGTATGCCATCTTCAATATCGCGTTGGGCATCGGCTCGATCGCCGGCGCCCTGCTGGCCGGGTCCCGGCCGCACACCAGGCTGCGGTTGATCGTGCTGGCCGCCGCGGCGTTCGGCCTGTGCCAGGTGGCCGCCGCCGCCGCGCCGGGCGTACCGGTCTTCCTGGTGCTGCTGGTCGCGGTGGGCGCGGCCAACCTCGCGTTCCAGGCGATGGCGAACTCATCCGTGCAGCTGTGGGTGGACCCGCGCCTGCGCGGCCGCATCATGGGCCTGTACATGGTGGTCTTCACCGGCGGAACGCCGATCGGCGCGCCGATCATCGGCGCGGTCACCAATGAGCTCGGCGCCCGGACGGGGATGGCGGTCTGCGGCGCGCTCCCCGCGGTGGCCGCGGTCGCGCTGGTCCTGCTGCGCTGGCGGGCTGCCCTCACCCGCTGGCGGCTGCGGCGGCCTTCGCCGGCCGGCGGCCGCCGTCGTGGTCGGAGGCCCTACCGGCGGCGACCGGATGCCAGTGGCCCATGAAGACCTAGGCCACCGGGTTGCCGCCAGCTGGATCCACCGGCGACACCGGAAGCCGGTTTCAGTGTCGCATTCGGCCGATGACTCGACGGGCGCGCGCCTTCGCCATGCGTCGCCGGCGCAGGAAGATGGCCGTCCCGGCCGCCGCCGCGGTGGCGGCCGCGGTCGCCGCGGTGGCGATGCCCGGGCGGTGCCGGGCCTGCTGGACGCCTGCGCCGGCCTTGCGCGCCAGCTGCTGCGACTGGCTGCGCATGCTTCGCGCCTTCCCCATGACCTTCGCCCGCGCCTGGGACGTGGCGCGCTCGGCCGCCTGGCGCGCCTGGGACGTCGCGTGCCCGGCCGCCTGGCGCGCCTGGGACGTCGCGTGCTCGGCCGCCTCTCGCGCCTGCGATGTGGCGTGCCCGGCAGCGTCACGGGCACGGGCCTTCACATCCGTCTTCGCCGCCAGCTGCTCCATGGTCCGGCCCAGGTCGTCGCGGGTACGCTCGATGTCCTCCCGGATCATGTCCGGGTTGCCGGTCGCGACCGGCCTGGATCCCATGGGTTGGTTCGTCATCGGTGTGCCCGCCTTTTCAGCTCGTCGATGTCCTCCCGGACCGTCCCGACCGTCTCCTTCGGCACCGGCGAGACCTGCCTGACCTGGTTGCGGCCGCGGAGTGCGAACATGCCGGCGAGCGCCAGCAGCGCCAGTGCGACGATCAGCGCGGCCAGCCAGCCCGGCACCACCAGATCGAGCGCGAGCCCGGCGGTGACGAACAGCGCCGCGAGCCCGAACAGGCCGAGCACCCCTCCGGTGCCGAGCATGCCGGCGCCCATGCCGGCCTGCTTGCCCTTGGCGACCATCTCGGTCCGGGCGAGCGCCAGCTCGTCCCGTACCAGCCGGGTGATCTGGTCGCTTGCCTGCCGGACCAGGTCAGCGGTGGGGACCGAGCCGTCGTGCCTGCCGCTCGGTGCTCTCTCCCCGACGTCTGCCATTTCTAGTACCCCCAGCTCAACCGCCTCTCCCCCGGCTACGTGCCCGGATTTGTCGAGCAGTAACCACCTGACCGGCGGGCGCTGAGGGCGATCTGGGACTCCGCCCTCCGTCGGCTGGTCAGCCCGTCGCCGCGGCCCGCGTCCCGTACCGTTCGGCGGCGCGGGCCCGGGCCTTCGCGGCCTCGACCGCGCGGTCGCGCGGCGGTGCCTTGGTGACCAGCCTGTCCAGCAGCGTCCGGGTGGCCGCGGCGACGGCCTGGACCGCCTCGGCGAAGGCCTGTTCGTTCGCCGAGGACGGCCGCGTCGTGCCGCTGACCTTGCGCACGTACTGCAGGGCGGCGGCCTCGATCTCGCTGTCCGTAGCGGGGGGCTCGAAGTTGTGGAGCACGCGAATGTTCCGGCACATGCCCCTACGATGCCAGCCGGACCGCGCGCCGGCGAAGCGGCGCATGATCCTCTGTACGCTGGGTAGCCGACTGACATGCGAGCAGTTGTCTACCACGGCGCGCGCGAGGTGTCCGTCGAAGAGGTGCCCGACGCCCGGATCGAGCGACCGACCGACGTCCTCGTCAAGGTGACGAGCACCTGCATCTGCGGCTCCGACCTGCACATGTACGAGGGCCGCACGTCGGCGGAGGCGGGCAAGGTGCTCGGCCACGAGAGCGTCGGCGAAGTGGTCGAGATCGGCCCCGCGGTGGACCGGATCAAGGTGGGCGACCGCGTCTGCGTTCCGTTCAACATCGCCTGCGGGTTCTGCCGCAACTGCGAGCGCGGCGAGACCGCGTACTGCCTGACCACCAACCCGGGCCAGGCCGGCGCGGCGTACGGCTACGCCGGCATGGGCCCCTACCGGGGCGGGCAGGCCGAGCTGCTGCGCGTGCCGTACGGCGACGTGAACTGCCTGCGGCTGCCGCCCGACGCGGCGGACAAGGAGAACGACTACGCGATGCTCGCCGACGTGTTCCCCACCGGGTACCACGCCACCGAGCTGGCCGGCGTGCAGCCGGGCGACTCGGTCGCCGTGTTCGGCGCAGGCCCGGTCGGGCTGATGGCGGCCTACTCGGCGATGCTGCGCGGCGCCAGCATGGTGCTGGTCGTCGACCACCAGTCCGACCGGCTGCGGCTGGCGGAGAAGATCGGCGCCATCGCCGTCGACGACCGGCAGGGCGACCCGGTCGACCAGATCCTCGACCACACCCGTGGCATGGGCACGGACAAGGGCTGTGAGTGCGTGGGCTGGCAGGCGCACGACTCGGAGGGCCACGAGCATCCCGCCTCCACGATGAACAACGTGGTCCGGTCGGTACGGGCGGCCGGCGCGATCGGCGCCGTCGGCGTCTTCGTCCTGTCGGATCCGCGCTCCCCGGACACGCTGATGCGCAAGGGCGAGGTCGCGTTCGACATGGGCATGTTCTTCCAGAAGGGGTTGCGGATCGGAGCCGGCCAGACCAGCGTCAAGGCGTACAACCGCCGGCTGCGCGACCTCATCGCGGCCGGCCGGGCGCAGCCGTCCTTCCTCGTCTCGCACAACCTGGGGCTGGACGAGGCGCCGGACGCCTACCTCCATTTCGACGAACGCGCCGACGGCTGGACAAAGGTCGTGCTACACCCCTAGGTCGGGTGCGCGGGCGCGGCGATGGCGAGCAGCGCGATGTCGTCGCTGGGGTGTTCCTCGCCCAACCCGGCCATGACCTTCGCGCACACGGTCTCGGCCGAGTCGGGCTCAACGGCCGCGCGAAGCCGGGCCAGACCCTCGTCGATGAGCTCGCCGCGCCGCTCGACCAGGCCGTCGGTGTAGCAGACCAGGACCGCGCCGGGCGGGAGGGCGAACCTGGTAAAGCGCCGCGGCGGCCCGGACTGCCCGGCGCCCAGCGGCAGGTCGACCGGCACGTCCACCGGCCGCGCCGGGCACGCCGGTGCCGCCAGGACGGGCAGCAAATGGCCGGCGACCGAGCACTCCACCGTGCGGCGGTCCGGCGAGATCACCGCATACATGACCGTCGCCAGGCTGCCCGCCTCGAAATGTTGGATCTTGCGGTCGAGCAGTGTCAGCGCCTCCGCGGGGCTGCTGGCGACCAAGCTGTACGCCCGCAGCGCGCTGCGCAGCCGGCCCATCACCACGGCGGCCTGCAGCCCGTGCCCGGCGACGTCGCCGATGACCACCCCGACCCGGCCCGACGGCAGGAGGAGCACGTCGTACCAGTCGCCCCCCACGCCCGAGGTGTGGCCCGGCACGTACCTGGCGGCCATCTCCAGGCCGGGCACCTCCGGCAGGCGGGTCGGCAGCAGGCTGCGCTGCAGGGCGAGCGCGGCGGTCCGGTCCAGGCTGCTGGCCCGGACCTGGCAGGCCAGGCTGGCCCGGTCGGCGACGAGTTGGAGCAGCTCGATGTCGTCCTCGGTGAACCGCCGCGGGGTCAGGCTGCCCACATGCATCACGCCGATCACATGGCCGCCGGCGAACATGGGCACACCGAGCATCGACGTCAGCCCGGTCTCCAGCAGGACCGGGCTGACCACGTTCTGGGCGGTTACCTCGTCCAGGACCAGCGGGCGCCGCTCGGCGGCGATCCGTCCGGTGAAGCCGCGGCCGAGCGAGGTGCGGACGCCCTGCCGCACCTCCTCCTCCAGGCCCTTCGCCGCGGTCACCACCAGCTGCCGGGCGAGCGGGTCCAGCAGCAGAATGGTCGCGGTGTCCACCTGCAGCAGCTCGCGAGTCCGGTCGAGCAGCGCGTTCAGCTGGTCGTCGGGGCTCAACAGGGACAGGCCGGCGCCGGTCACGGCCTCGATGCGCCGGAGCCGTGCGTCGCTCCCCTCGCCCCCAGTATCGACCACCGGTGAAGCCTAGCCGCAACTCGGCGGGCTCCGGGAATACCCCCTCCACTGCGGGCCCGTCACCCGTCATGTTCTGGTCTGCCCCGGCCGGACGAGCTCGGGTTGGTCCAGCACGCGGAGCCAGGTGCCGTCCGGCTGGCGGCGGACCACCTGCGCCCGGGCGCCGGCGCCGTCCTTCGGCGCGGTCGAGGTCAGCGCAAGGTCGCCACAGACCAGGGTCGGCAGCGGGTCCTCCGGCTCGAAGTGCGGCCGGTTCGCCAACACCTTCTCCCACAGGGCCTGGATCGCCGCCCGGCCCACCGTCTGGCTGCCCGGCGGGTACCCCAGGACGGCATTCTCCTCGTACAGGGCCGCAACGCCCTCCGCGTCGCCCGCGTTCGACCGTTCCACGAACAGGCGGGTGATGTCCTCGGGCCTCATGGCCTTCTCTCGCTCTGTCATGCCTCCACCGTGCGTCGCGGACATCAGAAATACAACAGATAGTTTTTTCTAGTAGCTAGAATTGCTGGCTATGGAGCTGCGGCAGCTGGAGTACTTCGTGGCGGTCGCCGAGGAGGCGAACTTCACCCGCGCCGCGGAGCGCGTGCGGATCAGCCAGTCCGGGGTCAGCGCCCAGATCCGCCAGCTGGAACGCGAGCTGGGCGCCACGCTCATCGACCGCTCCACCCGCACGGCACGCCTCACCGCCGCCGGCCGGGCCGCGCTGGACCACGCCCGGGCCGCGCTCGCCGCGGCCGGCGCGGTCCGCCAGGCGGTCGGCGAGGTCACCGGTCTCCTCCGCGGCCGGATCACGGTCGGCATGGTCACCGGTTGTACGGTCACCCCGCTCTTCGAGGCGCTCGCCGCCTTCCACCGCGCCCACCCTGGCGTCGAGGTCACGCTGGTGGAGGAGAACTCGGACCGGATGGTGGAAGGGGTACGCACCGGCGCGCTGGACCTCGCCCTGATCGGCGTCGCCGAGGCGACTCCCGTCGGACTGAACGCGCTGACCATCGTCAGCGAGCGGCTGGTGGCGCTTGTGCCGCCGGACCACCCGCTCGCCGGCCGCCCGTCGGTCACGCTTGCCGAGGTCGGCGAGCACCCGGTCATCTGTATGCCGGAAGGCACCGGCATCCGCGCGGTCTTCGACCGCTGCTGCGCCGCGCGGCGGGTCCAGCCGGTCATCACCGTGCAAGCCAGCGCCGCAGACTCCATTGTGGACTTGGCCGCTCGCGGCCTGGGCGTGGCGATCCTGACCGAGTCCATGGCTCAGCAGTACCGTGAGCGGCTGAGGGTGCTCGGTATCAGCGATGCCGACATACCTGCGCTCCTGGCCCTGGTCTGGAGTGCCACGCCAGGCCCTGCACTGGACCATCTTGTCCGTCACTGCGCGGAGGCCTTTGGCGCGGCCGCCCGAGCCTCCATCGACGTCACTTGAATCTTCAATGGGAAGTGACGGCAGTGCGTGCGGACACCTCGAGCGACAACCCGGGCCGCGACGGGGCCTACCGGAGCCGGCGACGCCTTCTGTGGCGCGCTGGCCGATCTGTGCCGACCTGTCGACGCGGTCGGTGGACCTTCGCGTTGGTGACCGCCAGACCGTCGATGGCGGAGGGTAGTTGAGTCTCGCGCCAAGTCGTCCCGGTTCTTGAGCTACATCGGGGCCACGCTCGGGATCCGATCGCGATACGGGATCACGAGACGGCCGTGCGGCTCCGGCAGAGCGCCCGGAGCACGATGAGGCGGCGGCAAGGAGCTCGGCGACCGGGGCAGCGGCCTGACCTGGTCATCCGTACAATCCCTTGGCGCAGCTTCCCAGAGACAAAGGTGAGCAAATGGCGAACAACCGGGCCGCAGCCACCGTCGCATGTCAATCGTGCGGCGCGACGCCGGCCAAGAAGGTCGTCTTCCAGTCGATCGCGGGCATGGTGATCATGCACACGATCCGCACCGTCAAGGGCAACTTCTGCCGGGACTGCGGTTTGCGGATCAAAGACGAGATGAACGCCTACACCCTCAAGCGGGGGTGGTTCAGCATTGGCGGGATTCTCGGCATCCCCATGTTCCTCGGCTTCAATGCCATCCGTGCCAAGCGCCTGAAGAAGCTGCCAGCTCCAATGCGGGTCCAGTCCCAGCAGTGGCAGGGCCAGCCCCAGCAGTGGCAGGGCCAGCCGCAACCCTGGCAGGGCCAGCCCCAGCCCTGGCAAGGCCAGCCCCAGCAGTGGCAGGGCCAGCCCGAGCCCTGGCAGGGACAGTCCTCGTGGTGACAACGTGGGGGACCGGCTGGTCCGTAGACCCCGGTCCCCCACGTCACGCGCTCGACCACCGCCCCCTTATCTGGGCCGGAACACCCGGTAGGTCAGCGCCGTCCCGCTGACCACGGCGGCGATGAGGACGACCCAGACCACGGTGGGGCTGAAGCCGCTCCCGCCGAGGGCCCGGCCCTGCGCGGCCTGCCGCAGCGACCCGCTCGCCGCCAGGTCCTGCTGCGGCAGCGCAGCCGGCGGCAGCTCGCCGAAGCGGACCAGGCCGGTACTCTCCAGCAGGTCCATGTGTCCATTCACGACGGTGGCAGCCTCTTCCGCCAGCTTGCGCACGATGTCGTTGCGGGTGCCCGCGCGGACCGCGGCGATGGTCGAGAAGATCTTGCCGTGCGCCGCCCGCAGCCGGGTCACGAAGATCTGGTCGAACTCCTGGTCGGACGAGGCGCTCTGCATCTCCTTCAGCCACCCCTGTTGCTGGGCGGTCGGCTGGCTGGGCAGGGTGACGCCCAGCTTGTTGGCGGCGTCGACGACATCCTGGTCCAGCTTCACGTGCTGCTCAGCGATGATGCCGCCGATCTCCCGGACCCGGGCGTGGCTGCCCCGCGCGGCGGCCATCTGCCCAGCCGGCATCTCCCACAGACCCGCCTGCCGCACGGCGGTGAGCAGGGTCAAGTCGGCGGCACTGAGCTGTGTCGGTACGCCCGGGGCGGCCAGCGCGACGGCCGGTAGCGCGAAGATTCCCGCCACGATGCCGGTCAGCACCGCCGCCGCACGCAGCCGGGCTGGTCGTAGCCTCAGCATTTTACGTGCACGGATACACGCATTTTGGTCGTCATGGTCTGTAGTTCGGATCCGCGGCCCGGATGGTTCAACCAATCAATGAGATTTTCTGCGCCGCATTGAACCACACCCGGGTCCCTGTACGTACCGGCGGACGACCGCCACCGCGCCATGCGATTAGCCGCGGGACGGGCTGACCGGACGGACGCGAGAGGGTCGGGAGCGCTTATGCCGCGGGACAGGGCAACTCGGGTCAAGGACCCGGTCCAGACCAGCAGCAGCCGGACGGGCAAGCGGCCCCGCATACGGCTCATGCCGGTGGCGGCAGGGGGTGCCGCGGTGCTGGCGGTCTTGTGGGCGGCCAACCTTACCGAGTGGGGCCGTTTTGCCACCGCGTACATCTTCGTGGTGCTGGACTTCTACATCGGTGTCGTCACGCTCGTCTCGCTCTCCGTCACCGTCATGGCCGGCCTGGTCTCGACCGACCGGATCCTGCTGCGTATCGGGCACCGGGTGCTCTTCCAGGGGATCCACCGGGCTATATCGGTCATCGCCGTGGTGGCGCTCGGCATCCACATCGCGGTGAAGGTGCTGGAGGCGCACGCCGCGATCGGCGACGCGATCGTGCCGTTCTACTCCCAGGGCCGGTCCCGCTTCATCGGCTTCGGGACGATTGCCAGCTACCTGATGCTGCTGGCCTTCTGGTCCGGCCTGGCCCGGATACGGTTCATCGGCAGCGCCCGGCCGTGGCTGTGGCGGGTGCTGCACTGTACCGCCTACGTCTCCTGGCCGATCGCGCTGGCGCACGGCCTGAACGCGGGGCGCGCCGCGAAGACCTGGGTCACGGTCAGCTACATCGTCTGCGTGGTGGGCGTCGCGCTCGCCCTGCTCGTCCGCCTCTACACGAGGTTCGGCCGGTACGCTCTCGGCGCCAAGACCGAACGCGCGGTCGGGGTGAACGCGCAGACGGCGATCATGCCCAGGCTCCAGGACGGCGTGTCCACCCGGGCGCCGGTGACGGCGCCACGGTCCCCTGTGGACCTTCCCCCCGAGCCTCCGTACTACGAGCCGAAGCAGCGGAACGAGTGGGCCGAGCCGGCCTACCCGGAGGAACGCTATCCGGAGCCGGCCTACCAGGAGGAGCGCTATCCGGAGCCGGCCTACCCGGAACCGGGCTACCGGGAGCCTGCCTATCCCGACCAGGCCTATCCGGAACCCGCCTACTCGCGACCCGATGCGGACTACGTGGATACCGCCCGCGGCGCCCGCGAGGAGGGGTACCACCACGACTACTGGTCGACGGCGGACGAGGGCCGGGACGTGCCGCTCGGGCGCTGGGCGCCGCCGGAGCGCCCCCGGCTGCGGCTGATCACCAACGACGAGGGCCCGGCCGAGCCACGGCGCTCCCGTTCCCGGACCCGCGCCGGGCGCCACGCCGACGTGGAGGACTACCGGGCCGGCTGAGCCGCGGCCACCGGGGAGGAGGACGGCGACCGGAGGACAGCAAGCCGGCGGGGAGGGATGCTGCCACGGAAGGAGTGGACACCGCAGGAGAGGAGAGGCGGCCGCGTTGAGCAGCGCTGCGGTAACCAGCGTCGGTTGCATCGGGCCGGCCCGGCTCACGGCCGGGTTCGACACCTACAAACGGCTCGACCTCTGGGCCCAGTCGGAGGTGTACGGGGATCTCAACCTGCTCTCCTACGGCGAGCTTGTCGAGCTGGCCGACCAGATCCGCCTCCGCGGTCGCGGCGGCGCCGGCTTCCCGTTCGCGCGCAAGCTGAACGCGGTCGCCGAGTCGGCGCGTCGGCGGGCAGAGCCGACCGTCGTCGTGGTCAACGCGACAGAGGGCGAGCCCGCCGCGTGGAAGGACAAGATGCTGCTCAACCGGGCGCCGCATCTGGTGATCGACGGCGCGGCGCTGGCCGCCTCGGCGCTGCGCGCCCGGGAGATCGTGTTCGGCGTCGCCGACGACGGGGTGGCCGGCGACTCGCTGCTGGACGCGCTGCGCGAACGCCGGCACCTGCCGGCGCCGCCCCGCGTCGTGACGGTGCCGCACCGGTTCCTCTCCGGCGAGGGCGGCGCGCTGGTCCGCGGGATCAACGGCGAGGCGCACATCCCGCCCGGCACGAAGGTCCGGGCCAGCGACTTCGGCGTGGACGGCCTGCCCACCCTGGTCTCGAACGCGGAGACCTACGCCCAGCTCGCGGTGGCCGCCAGCATCGGCGCCGACGAGTACACCAGCATCGGCATACCCGAGGAACCGGGAACCGTCCTGCTCACCATCACCGGGTCGGCCCGGCAGCCGAGCGTCATCGAGACGCCGACCGGAGTACCGCTGAAGGAGGTGCTGCGACTCTGCGGCGCGACCCCCGGCCAGGGCGTGCTCACCGGCGGGTACCACGGCCAGTGGATCACCCCGGAGGCGGCCGGACAGGCCGAGATCTCCCGGCGCGGCCTGGCCGAGGTGGGCGGTTCCCTGGGCGCGGGCATCATCATCCCGCTGGCCGAGGACACCTGTCCGCTCGGGGAGGTCTCCCGGGTGATGCACTACCTGGCCGCCGAATCGGCCGGGCAGTGCGGGCCCTGCCGCCTCGGCATGCCGGAGATGGCCCGGCTGGTGAACGCCATCCTCGACGGCACCGGGTCGCCGGACGCGGTGCACGCGGTGGCGGGTGCGACGCGCGGGCGGGGCGCCTGCTCGCACCCGGACGGCTCCTCGCGGTTCGTGCTGTCGGCGCTGGAGACCTTCGCCGAGGACGTCAGCGCGCACCTGTACCACAACGGGTGTGGTCGCCCGGTCAAGGGCGTGCTGCCGATCCCTGACTCGCCCGAAGAGGGTGGCACGTGGCGGCTGGAGGTGGACTGGAGCCGGTGTGACGGACACGGGTTGTGTGCGCACATCCTGCCCGAGATGGTCCGGCTGGACAGCAACGGGTTCCCGGCGTTTCCCGGCGCGCCCGTGCCGTCCTGGCTGGAGCCGCAGGCGCGCCGGGCGGTCGACATGTGTCCGGCCCTCGCGCTGCGGTTGGTCGGCGGTGCGGCCGGCGCGGCGAACCGTCGTTCGCGGCCCCGAGGTGGCCGCGCCCGGTGAGCGCCGCGTAGCCCGAGCCGGCACGGCGGCCGGGCCGCGCGTGGCGGTCAGTCGGGCAGGCAGACCTCCAGCATGTCCGCCATGACCCGGGTGGGCAGGGTCTGCTGGTCGGTGCCGGACGGCCCGTGCACCACCTCGCCGTCGTCCAGCCGGTACGTGCTGCCGTGCCACGGGCAGACCACGCAGGCGTGCCCGTCGACCTGCGTGATGTCGCCCTCGCTGAGCGGGCCGCCCTGGTGCGCGCAGTGGTCCAGCAGCGCGGTGATCCGGTCTCCGTCGCGGTAGATCGCCACCGGCACCTCGTTGACCTTCCTCGTCACCAGCGTCCCGGGCGAGAACTCCATCAGGTGGCCCACCTGGTGCCAGCCGTCGTCGACCCGGTGCAGCTCCGGCACCGCCTGGTTGAACCCGGCGCCCATCTTGTACGCCAGGTGCCCGCCGATGTAGGCGCCGCCGCTGGCCATGCTCAGGCCGGCCCAGCCCAGCATCCGGCCGAGCCGGTAGCGCCCGGTCAGCCGGGCGACGAGCGACCCGCTGTAGAGGGCGACGGCCCCGACGTTGGCCACGGCGTGCACCAGCCCGACCCTGCGCTGGGCCCGGGAGAGCGACGCCCAGTCGTTCAACCCGGCGACGGCGGCCGGGATGGCGCTCCCGGTGCCGACCGCCACCATGGTGGTGGCCGCCGGGCGCTGGCCGGGCATCAGGTCGAGCACCGCGGCGCTGAGCCAGGCGCCGATCGGCACGTCGACCAGCGCCGGGTGCAGCGGATGGCCGAGCCAGACGCCGTGCAGGAAGTCCCGCAGCCACTGGCGCGGCAGCGCGGCCTGGACGGCTCCCTGGAGCCGGTCACCGATCCGGTCGAGCTTGCCGGCCCGTTCGAGTTTCGGCAGCAGCATTCGCATTCGCGCCGGGTACCCGCTCACCTCGCCGGTAAACTACGGCGTCGCCCGGTGGCGCAGGCTGTCCGGCGAGACTGTCGTGGGGGCGTGTTAGCGTGGCGGTCTTGGACCTCCCCCAGTGACGGAGCACCTTGGATGACCACAGTGACCAGCCCGAAAGCCCCCGTCGACAAGCTCGACCGTGACGTGCTGAAGGTCGCGGGCGTGGTGGTGATCGGGGCCATCATGTCCATCTTGGACGTGACGGTGGTGAGCGTCGCGCTGCCGACCTTCCAGCGCGAGTTCGACGCCACCTACGCCACCGTCGCCTGGACCATGACCGCCTACACGCTGGCCCTGGCGACCGTCATCCCGGTCACCGGGTGGGCCGCCGATCGCTTCGGCACCAAGCGGCTCTACCTGACGTCGCTGGTGCTGTTCGTTGCCGGCTCCGCACTGTGCAGCGTGGCCTGGGACATCGGGCCGCTGATCGCGTTCCGGGCGGTGCAGGGCCTGGGCGGCGGGATGCTGATGCCGCTCGGCATGACGATCATGACGCGCGCCGCCGGCCCCCAGCGGGTCGGCCGGGTGATGGCCGTCCTCGGCGTGCCGATGCTGCTCGGCCCGATCGGCGGCCCGATCCTGGGCGGCTGGCTGGTCGACTCGGCCTCCTGGCACTGGATCTTCCTGATCAACGTGCCGATCGGCGCGGTCGCGGTCCTCGCCGCATTCGCGGTGCTCCCGAAGGATCGCCCGGAGCCGTCCGAGTCGTTCGACTTCTTCGGCATGCTGCTGCTCTCCCCCGGGCTGGCGTTGTTCCTCTACGGCGTCTCCTCCATCCCCGGCGAGGGCACGGTCGTCGCCACCAAGGTGCTCCTGCCGGGGCTGGCCGGGCTGGCGCTGGTGCTCGGGTTCGTGCTGCACGCGCTGCGCAAGGGCCACCCGCTCATCGACCTCAGGCTGTTCACCAACCGCGACCTGACCGTCGCGGTCGTCACCATGACCCTGTTCATGGTCGCGTTCATGGGCACCATGCTCCTGTTGCCCAGCTACTTCCTGCAGGTACGGGCCCAGTCGACCCTGCACACCGGTCTCCTGCTCGCTCCGCAGGGGTTCGGCGCGATGCTGACCATGCCGGCCGCCGGCCGGCTCACCGACCGCATCGGCCCCGGCAAGCTGGTGCTCACCGGCATCGTCGTGATCGGGCTCGGGCTCAGCGTGTTCACCCAGGTCACCGCCGGCTCGGCGTACGCGCTGCTGCTCGGCGCCCTGTTCGTGATGGGCCTGGGCATGGGCATGACGATGATGCCGATCATGTCCGCCGCGCTGGCCACCCTCACCCATTACCAGGTGGCCCGCGGCTCCACGCTGATGAACATCGTCCAGCAGACCGCGGGCTCGATCGGCACCGCGGTCATGTCGGTGATCCTCACCAACCAGGTGCTGGACAGCCCGGCGGCGACCGCCTACTCGGCCGTCACCCAGGGCCAGGTGCCGGCCGAGCAGGTCCCGGCCGACGTCCTCACCCAGGGCCGGGCGGCGCTGGCCGAGGCGTTCGGCAGCACCTACCTGATCGGCCTGGCCCTTGTGGTGCTGTGCCTGATCCCCGCGCTGTTCCTGCCACGGAGGAAGATCGACCGCACGCCTGACCAGCAGCAGGAGGCGGCGGCCGTGCCCGCCGCGGTGACCCACTAGCCGGAGACGGATGGACGGGGCCCCGCCGGCGGCTCGCCGACGGGGCCCCGTCTACCTCACGGGTTCCGGCGGGCCCGTCTACCTCACGGGTTGATGTGGGAGACCGGGCCGAAGACCTGCAGCTCGGCGATGCGGACCTGGGACGCGAAGGGGCTCGCGGTCGCGCAGTCCGTCGCCGCCCGCGGGTCGTCGTCCTGCTCACCGGCGTACTGCGGGTTGCCGGTGCACTGGCTGGTCAGCACCTGGATGCGCAGGTGCGTGGCGAGCGTCGGGTGGATGGTGAACGAACGCAGGTTCAGCTGTGGCGCCACCGGGCGGAAGGCACCACCCGGGAACGCGTCGCTGCGGCTGCGGTACACCTCGCGGTAGCCGGCGTCCTGGCTGCAGTCGGACTTCGCCGCGTTGCAGGCGAGGATCGCGAAGGAACGCAGTGCGGTGAACCTGTTCTGGCTGCCGGCGTCGACGTCGCCGTTGATGGCCGGGCGCAGTAGTGCGCTGACGTTGACCTGCCGGACCAGCTGCGGCCGGTCGCCGGCCAGGTCGACGGTCACCTGCTTGCCGGCCACGCCGTCCAGCGACGCCCAGTCGGTGGCCTCGGTCTCGTCGATGAGCTTGTCGACGTTGACACCGTCACCCGTGGCGGTGGCGCCGCGGGCCGGCGATGCCAGGTTGGCCGGCAGGTTGAGCCTCAGGTACTCGTGCTTGCCGGCCTTGAACGAGGCGGTGAACTTCTGGGTCCCCCAGCCCGGCCCGTTCACGGTGAAGTGGAACTTCGTGCCGGGCAGGATCTCGAACGTGTCCGGCAGCGCGGTCGCCGGGTCGGTGTCCGCGACCGGGGTCACCCGGGCCTCGTAGTCGCCGACGTAGAGCCGCACGACCGCGTCGGAGTTCGGGCGCAGCGTGACGGTCGCGTTCTTCGCGTACGGCGAGGCGAAGCTGGGCGTCGGGTCGGTGTCGTTCGGTGCGGCCGTGGCGCCCTCGCCCAGGCCGGACTCGGCGAACGCCTTCCAGATGATGTCCTGGTTGGCGCCGTCGAAGCGCACCAGGTCCGCGGCGAGCATGTTGTCGCGCATGTCGACCATGGTCACCTGGCTGGCCGCCTGCAGCAGGTACGAGTCGAACATGAGCTGGATCCAGCGCCGGTTGCCGGGGCAGGAGGCCGCGTCGACCAGACCGTCGGCGCACCGCTGCTGCAGCTTCGGCGTGCCGTCACCGTACCGCTTGACGAACTCGCGGCGGACCCGCAGGTTGGTCGCCACCCAGATCTCGCCGTCAGCGTGCACCTCGGGGCCGACCAGGTCGAAGCCGAGGTCCGAGTAGTTCAGCGGGCTCTTGCTGGCGTCGTAGTCGCGGATGCCGTTGTCGATGTTGCCGGTGACGTAGCCGCCGGTGACGAACGGGGTCTTGCCGGGGGCGCGCAGGTTGTTCTCGAACAGGTACTCGGCCGCGACCAGGTCACCCCACGCCTCGCCCATCGAGCCGCCCTGGAAGCCGCTGATCCCGGAGTCCGGTCCGGCGATCATCCGGTTGGTGATCGCGTGGGTGTACTCGTGCCCGATAACCGTCATGTCGTAGTCGCCGTCCACGCATGGCGGGTACGCCCCGCCGGCGACCGGCTGCCACAGGAACATGTTGGTCCGGGGCGGCTGCCCGTCCCGGCCGGTGCCCTGGTTGGCGTTGTTGCGGCTGCCGGTGAGCGCGCCGGCCTGCGCGCGGCCCTGCTCGGCGTCGCCGCCCAGCCCGCCGGGCGCGAGGTTGACCACCTGCATGTTCCACGCCGACTCCGTGAAGCCCAGGTGGTACGACCAGTCGTGCATCCGGTTGTGCATGGCGAACAGGTTGGCCACCGCCGCGTCCGCGTCGTTGCGCTGCAGGGAGGTGAAGACCTCCGGGTTGCACCGCGCCTGCTGCCACTGGTCGGTGAACGGGTAGGTGTAGTTGCGGTCGGGGCTCGTCGTGGCCGGGAAGGCGGGCACCTGGCCCCAGTTGACCACGTCGTTGGCGGAGTTGCCGGACGAGGTGAGGGTGGAGGTTCCGGTGGTCAGGTCGAGGTCCCATGCCTGGCCGCTCGCCGCGTCCCGGACGGTACGCACGCAGCCCGGCGTCTTTTCCAGGCACCAAATCACGCGCGGATCTGCTCCGGGCGGGATGGTCGCCGGCGGCGTGGCCGGGAACACCGCCCAGGTCGGGTTGTCCGAGTCGAAGTCGACCAGGTCCTCGCGGACCAGCACCTCGCCGGTCCGGGCGTCGACGTACGACGTGTACGCGGTGGCGTCTGCCACGTCGCGGGCGAACAAGCTCACCTCATAGGCGGCCCGGGGACCGTCCTGGGGCGTGGGCACCGCCACCTCGCGGACATCGGCGGGTTCGACCTGGTCGGCGGTGAGGCCCGCGTCGGCCAGGGCCGCGGCCACCGCGTCGGAGGCGGTGAGCGTCGCCGGCGCCGGGGCGGAGGTGTCCCGGGACAGCGAGGAGGTGACCCGGACCACGCTGTCGCCGTTGAGCAGGATCGAGACCAGCCCGTCGTGCCCGGCCGGCAGGTCGCCGAAGCGCTGCCGCAGCAATACCACCGTGCCGGTGCCGATGGTCCGCACCAGCAGTGGGTCCATCGCCGCGACCGCGGCGGGGTCGAGGCCGTACAGGTCCTTGTTGGCGGTAAGGTACTGGCGAGCCGCGCCGACCGGGTCGGCGGCGAGCCTGGCGGCCGGCCCGGCCGCGGGGGTTCCGGCCGGCCCGGCCGCGGGGGTTCCGGCCGGCCCGGCCGCGGGGATTTCCGCCGGGCCGACCGCCGCCGGGGCGCCGAACGCGTTCCACCGGACCTTGCCGATCCGGTTGGCCGCCGCCCGCTGGCTGGCGGTGGGAGCGACCGTGCCCTGCCGGTTGTCGGCATCGCGGGGCGCGCGCTCGCTGTAGTCGCTGCGGTCGTGCGGGGTGCCCGCCGGGGCCTTCGCCGCCGGTTCGGCGTTGGCGGGCACGGCGGTGACGAGGGCCGCCACGGTGGTGGTGGCGACGAGGGCGGCCAGGCTCCGGCCCGGTCCGCGGCTGGGGATCCACCCAGTTCTGCGCACCATCGGATCTCCTTTGGTCGAGGTGCCGCATTGATCTAATGAACTGAGTGGATATCACACCTGGCCAGCGTGAACCAGAAGATTGACCTTTACCCGCCGATCCAGTACCGCGGTGAGCGCCGCGCCGCGGCGACGATGGCGGCGCCGTCGAGCTCCGCGAATGTCAGACCGATGCCGGCGGCCGGCCACTCGACGGCGAATTCGACTGGCTCCGCCGGCGGCAGCGGCCACAGCCAGAGGCCGAAGTGGTTCACCTGCACCGGGCCGGGGCCGCCTCCGCCGCGCGGGTGCAACCTGAGCTGCGGGCCTTCCGGTGGTCCCGCCCCCGGTCCTACCCGCCCGCGGGCTCGCCCGGGCCAGGTCGCCTTCGTGCCGTCCCGGTAGCGGACCCCGAACCGCATCAGGCGATCCGGCAACCGCCCGCCCCGGAACATGAACGGCCGGAAGGCCGCGCCGCTGAGATCCCACCAGTCCTCCGCGGACAGCGAGCCCTGCCGGCAGGCCACCTCCACCTCCAGCAGGCAACCCGTGCGGTACGCCCGGACGGTCGGCAGGACGACCGCGGCGTTGGTGCTGCGCACAACCACCAGCTCGACGGGCACGACCGAACCGATCTCGATACCTGGCGGTGCCACCCATTCCGGAGGCTCGAGGTCGGGCTCCTCCTCCGCCGGTACCGGTTCGAAGAACATGACTGGACGATACGCTGGCCAACGACGTCAGGCCGGAGGCGGCGCGGTGCTCTCCCGCACCACCAGCTCGGTAACCAGGTCGATGCGGGTGCTTGGCACCTCCGCCCCAGCGGCCAGGTCCAGCAGCATCCGGGTGGCCGTGCCGGCCATGTTGCGCAGCGGCTGGTTCACCGTGGTGAGGGCGGGGTCGACCCACGCGGCCATCGGCAGGTTGTCGTACCCGATCACGGACAGGTCCTCGGGCACGCGCAGGCCGATCCGCCGCGCCGCCCGGATCACGCCCATCGCCTGGATGTCGGAGCCGGCGAAGATGGCGGTCGGCCGGTCCGGCAGGGTCAGCAGCTGCATCGCGTGCTCGTTGCCGGCGTGGGCGGCGAACTTGCCGTACCGCACCAGCTGCGGGTCGACCGGGATGCCGGCCTCGTCGTGCGCCGACCGGAAGCCGGCGACGCGCGCCTGGCTGCACAGCACGTCCTCGGGCCCGGAGATGACCGCGATCCGGCGGTGCCCCAGCTCGAGCAGGTGGCGGGTGGCGAGCAGGCCGCCGTTCCAGTTGTTGGAGCCGACCGTGGGCACCGACGCCGACGTGGCACTGTCGGTGTCCACCACGACGAACGGTATCTGCTGGCGCTGCAGCTGCCGCTGCTGCGCCTGGGTCAGGTGGCACAGCACGAACAGCACGCCGAGCGGGCGGCGGGCCAGCACGCCGTCCAGCCACCGCTGCGGCGGGCGGTGCTGGCCGTTCAGCTGGGAGAGGACGACGCCCACGCCGGCGCCGTCGGCCACCGGCTCGACGCCGTGGATGATCTCCATCGCCCACGCCGAGTCGAGCTCGTGGAAGACCAGCTCGAGCTGGCCGGCCCCGGTCGGCCGCCGACCGCGGCGACGGTAGCGGTGCCGCTCCAGGCTCGCCTCGATCCGCGCCCGGGTCTGCGGCGCGACGTCGGCACGGCCGTTGAGGACCTTCGAGACGGTGGTGATCGAGACACCGACCTCACCGGCGATGGTGGCGATGGTGGCCGGGCCGGGCCCGGCGACCGGATGGGGAACAGCCATCGAAAACCTCTCCCCTTCTGGTCGCAAGTTTCGGCTCACTGTAGCACCGCTGATGCCTATTTGAAACGAGCCAGAGCCTTGACACGCCCGATCCCACGTGCGTAGGTTGCCGCCAGATGTAACCGGCTGGTTGCCGAAATTTTCGGAGTTAGCGTGCACCTCGAAACCGACCTCTCGGCGCGGGAAGCCACCCCCTGGCGTGATCCACAGCGGACTCCGGCTGAGCGGGCCGACGCGCTCATCCCCCTCATGACGCTGGAGGAGAAGGTCGCCCAACTGGTCGGGGTGTGGGTGGGCGCGGACGCGTCGGGCGGCGGTGTCGCCCCGCACCAGGCCGACATGCTGGACGGCCGGCCCTGGGAAACCTTGATCGAGCACGGGCTGGGGCAGCTGACCCGCCCGTTCGGGACCGCGCCGGTCGATCCGGCCGCCGGCGCCCGCTCGCTGGCCGAGGCGCAGAAACAGATCGTGGCGGCGAGCCGGTTCGGCATCCCGGCGCAGGTGCACGAGGAGTGCCTGACCGGGTTCGCCACCTGGCGGGCGACGGTCTACCCGGCGCCGTTGAGCTGGGGAGCGTCCTTCGATCCGGAACTGGTGGAGGAGATGGCCGGGCGGATCGGCCGGTCTCTGCGGGCCGCCGGCGTGCACCAGGGGCTCGCCCCGGTGCTGGACGTGACCCGCGACTACCGCTGGGGACGCACCGAGGAGACCATCGGCGAGGACCCTTACCTGGTCGGGTCGGTCGGGGCGGCGTACGTGCGGGGCCTGGAGCGCGCCGGAGTGGTCGCCACCCTCAAGCACTTCGTCGGCTACTCCGCCTCCCGCGGCGGCCGCAACCTCGCGCCTGCCCCGATGGGGCCGCGGGAGCTCGCCGACGTGCTGCTGCCGCCGTTCGAGATGGCGCTGCGGCTGGGCGGGGCGCGATCGGTGATGCACTCGTACGCGGAGATCGACGGCGTGCCGGTGGCCGCCGACGAGAGCCTGCTGACCGGGGTGCTGCGGGACGCCTGGGGGTTCTCCGGCACGGTGGTCGCCGACTACTTCGCGGTGCGGTTCCTGCAGACGTTGCATGGCGTGGCGGCCCATCCGGGGGAAGCCGCCGGCCTCGCCCTGCGCGCCGGTATCGACGTGGAGCTGCCCAATGTGGACGCCTACGGCGCTCCCTTGGTGGAGGCGGTGCGCTCCGGCGCGGTCGACGAGGCGCTGGTCGACCGGGCGCTGCGCCGGGTGCTCATCCAGAAGGCCGAGCTGGGGCTGCTCGACGCGGACTGGCAACCGGTCCCGGATGCGGCCGCCGAGCTGCACTTCGACGACCCGGAGAACCGGTCCGTGGCGCTGCGTCTGGCCCGGGAGTCGATCGTGCTGCTGCGGAACACCGATCACATCCTGCCGCTGGCCACCGACCGCCGGGTGGCGCTGGTGGGGCCGGTGGCCGACGACCCGATGGCCATGCTCGGCTGCTACTCGTTCCCGCTGCACGTGGGCGTGCAGCACCCGGAGCACGGGATCGGGGTGGAGATCCCTTCGCTGCGCGAGGCGCTCGGCCGGCTCTGTCCACAGCTGACGTACCAGCCGGGCTGCACGGTCACCGGCGGCGACACCTCGGGCATCGCGGCCGCCGCCGCGGCCGCCGCGGACGCCGACGTGTGCGTGCTCGCGGTCGGCGACCGGGCCGGGCTGTTCGGCCGGGGTACCTCCGGTGAGGGCTGCGACGCGGCCGACCTGAGCCTGCCCGGAGTCCAGCCCGAGCTGGTGCGCGCCGTGCTCGCCACCGGTACCCCGGTCGTGCTGGTGTTACTGACCGGCCGGCCGTACGCGCTGGGCCCGGAGACGGACGCGGCCGCCGCGGTCGTGCAGGCGTTCTTCCCCGGCCAGCTGGGCGGCCAGGCGCTGGCCGAGGTCATCACCGGCGCGGTCAACCCGTCCGGGCGGCTACCGGTCAGCGTGCCGCGCGACGCCGGGGGCATGCCGACCACGTACCTGTCCCCCCCGCTGGGCCACCGCACGCAGGTCTCCTCTGTGGACCCGACGCCGGCGTTCCCGTTCGGCCACGGGCTGAGCTACACCACCTTCGAGTGGACCAACGCGGCGGTGGCCGGATCGGCGGACTGGGCGACCGACGGTGAGGCCAGCGTTTACATCGACATCCGCAACACCGGCCCGCGGGCCGGCACCGAGGTCGTCCAGCTCTACCTGCACGACCCGGTGGCGCAGACCACGCGGCCGGTGGTCCGGCTGGTCGGCTTCACCCGGGTGGACCTGGCGCCGGGCGAGACGGCCCGGGTCACGTTCACCGTCCCGGCCGACCTGGCCTCGTTCACCGGCCTGCACGGCCGGCGCATCGTCGAGCCCGGTGAGGTGCAGCTGCGATTCGGCCGGTCCAGCCGGGACATCGTGGCCGCCGTCCCGCTGCGCCTCGTCGGCGGCGAGCGCGAGGTCGGCCACGACCGCCGGCTTCAGCCGGAGGTACAGATAGACCGGCGCTCCACAAGGGAGGCCAATGCATGAGCAGACCCGGGACCATCGAGCTGCCGCCGGACGCCCTCGAACCGCGCCCGGTGGCCCCCGCCACCACGTCCAGTCCCCGCCCCCGGCCGCGCACCTGGCGCCGTGCGCTGCGCAAGGACTGGCAGCTGTACTCACTGGCGGTGCTGCCGCTGGCGTTCTTCATCGTGTTCCGGTACCTACCGATGCTCGGCAACGTCATCGCGTTCCGGCGCTACAACCCGGGCGGCGCGCTGTTCGGCGAGTACTGGGTCGGCCTGCACTACTTCAAGCTGTTCTGGAACGACCCGACCTTCTGGCGGGTGTTCACCAACACGCTGATCATCGGCGGGCTGACGCTGTTGTTCTGCTTCCCGGCACCGGTCATCCTCGCCCTGCTCCTCAACGAGGTGCGCGTGCGGTGGATGAAACGGACCGTGCAGACCATCTCCTACATGCCGCACTTCTTGTCGATCGTGGTCGTGGCCGGCATCGTCCTCGACCTGGTGTCGGTGGACGGCGTGTTCAACCAGGCGCTGAAGGCGATCGGCCACGATCCCATCCCCTTCATCCAGCAACCGGAATGGTTCCGCCCCATCTACGTCTCCTCGGAGATGTGGCAGACGGTGGGCTGGGGGACCATCCTCTACCTGGCCGCACTGACCACCATTGACCAGGACCTCTACGAGGCGGCCAAGGTGGACGGCGCGAACCGGTGGCGGCAGACCTGGCACGTGACCATCCCCGGCATCCGGCCGACGATGATAACGCTGCTGATCCTCAACATCGGCACCTTCATGGCGGTCGGCTTCGAGAAGATCCTGCTGCTGTACAACCCGCTGACCTACCCGACCGCGGACGTCATCTCCACCTACCTGTACCGCGTCGGCGTCCAGGGGGGCAGCTTCAGCTACGCCGCCGCCATCGGGCTGTTCGAGTCCGTGATCGGGCTGATCCTGGTGTTCTCGGCCAACGCCATCTCACGCCGCGCAGTAGGGACAGGGCTATGGTGACGGTCGTCGCGAAGCCTGCCGCGAAGCAGAAGACCGGTCCGACGCGGATCCGACCGAGCCGCGGCTACCGGGTGTTCCAGGCGGTCAACGGCGTCATCCTGACCGGCGTCGTCGTAGTGACCCTGCTTCCGTTCGTCAACGTGGTCGCCCGCTCACTCAGCTCGGAGACATACATCCGGTCCGGGCAGGTGAGCCTGTGGCCGCGCGGGTTCAACCTCACCACCTACCGGCGGGTGATGACGGACTCGCTGTTCTGGACCAACTACCGCAACACCGTGGTCTACACCGTCGTGGCCACCGCCATCGCGATGGTGATGACCACCTGCTACGCGTACGTCCTGTCCAAAAGACACCTCAAGGGCCGCGGCATCCTGGTGGGGATCGCAGTGTTCACCATGTTCTTCAACGGTGGCCTGATCCCCAACTACGTCCTGGTCAACAGCCTCGGCATGCGCAACACGATCTGGGCGATCGTGATCCCCAACGCCATCAACGTGTTCAACCTGCTGGTCATGAAGGCGTTCTTCGAAAGCCTCCCGAACGAACTCGAGGAGGCTGCCGCGGTGGACGGCTCGAACACGTACCGCACTCTCCTGTGGATAGTTCTGCCGCTGTCCAAGGCGGTGCTCGCCACGATGGTCCTGTTCTACGCGGTCTCCTTCTGGAACTCGTGGTTCTCCGCCTTCCTCTACATGGACAAGCAGGACCTCTTCCCGGTCACCGTCTACCTACGCAACATGATCGTCGGCGCGACCACCGGGTCGGACAACTCCTCCAGCAGCGACTTCTCGTTGCAGGTCGGGGCGAACATCCGGGCGGTGACGGTCGTGCTCACCGCCCTGCCCATCATGCTCGTCTACCCGTTCATCCAGAGGTACTTCGTCTCCGGGGTCATGCTCGGCGCCGTCAAGGGCTGACCCGGGCACACCCCATCGACACGGAAAGAGGAGTTCCCATGCACCAGCTATCCAGACGACAGTTGCTCGGCGCGTTCGGCGGCGCCGCGGCCTTCGTGCTCGTCGGTTGCGGCAGCGACGACGACGGTGGCGGCGGCGGGAACCTGGACGGCAAGCGGGTCGGCGCCATGGACAAGTACGGCGTCGGCGACCAGTTCAAGGCCACCGAGCCGCTCACCTTCTCCATCGCGATCCTGGACAACCCCGGGTACCCGTACAAGGCCGACTGGGCATTCTTCCAGGAGCTCACCAAGCGCACCAACGTCAAGTTCGACCCGACGGTGATCCCGCTGTCGGACTACAACCAGAAGCGCAGCGTCATGATCGCCGCCGGCAACGCGCCGTGGATCATCCCGAAGACGTACCACCCGTCCGAGGAGGAGTACATCGCCGGCGGCGCGATCCTTCCGGTCAGCGACTACGTCCATTTGATGCCGAACTTCCAGGACAAGGTCAAGAAGTGGAACCTGCAGCCTGACATCGACGCTACGCTCAAGCAGGCGGACGGCAAGTACTACCTGCTGCCCGGGCTGCACGAGGATGTCTGGCTGGACTACTCGCTGGCGATCCGCACGGACATCCTGAACAAGCTCGGCCTCCAGGCGCCGACCACCTGGGACGAACTGACCGAAGTGCTGCGGGCGATGAAGCCGCTGGCCAAGCCCTACCCGCTGTCCGACCGGTGGAGCACCACGCCGGAGGGTCCCGGCGCGAACGCCCTGCTGGCCCACATGAGCGACGGATACGACACCCGCGCCGGGTGGGACTGGCAGCCGTACCACTGGGACTCCAGCGCCGGCAAGTTCGTGTTCCCCGGCGCGATGGACAACTACCGGCAGATCCTTGAGTACCTCAACAAGCTGGTCAAAGAGAAGCTCATGGACCCGGAGAGCTTCACCCAGCAGGATGACCTCGCCAAGCAGAAGTTCGGCACAGGCAAGTCGTTCGTGATCAGCACCAACGCGCAGGAGCTGGTCAACAGCTACCGGAAGGACCTCGACGCACAGGTCCCGGGTGCGACGGTAGTGAAGATCCCGCGGCTGATGGGCCCGATGGGCGCGACCAAGCGGGGCACCCGGCTGGAGAACGGCGTCATGATCTCCAAGAAGGCGCTGGAGAGCAAGTACTTCGTGGCCATGATGCAGTTCGTCGACTGGCTGTGGTACTCCGACGAGGGCCAGATGCTCGCCAGGTGGGGAGTCGAGGGCCAGACCTACACCGGCAATCCCGAGGACGGGACGTTCAAGCTCAAGCCGGACATGGACTGGGCCGGGCTCAACCCGAGCGGGACCCACAAGATCAACGTGGATTACGGCTACTTCAACGGCGTGTTCGCCTACGGCGGCAGCACCAAGGTCCTCAACACCCAGTTCACCGAGGAGGAGAAGAAGTTCCAGGAGGCGATGGCCCAGCGCAAGCTCCGCCCGGCCGATCCGGCCCACCCGCTCACCCCCGAGGAGCGCGAGCAGACGACGCTGTGGGCCACCGCGCTGAAGGACCACGTGAACCAGCAGTCGCTGCGGTTCATCCTCGGCCAGCGGCCACTGTCCGAATGGGACGCGTACGTCGCCGAGCTCAAGGGCAAGAACATGGACCAGCTCATGGACATCCACAACAAGGCGTACGAGCGGTTCAAGAAGGACCACGGCTGAGCCCTCTTCCTGACCCGCATTTCCCCCGAAATGCGGGTCAGGGAGATCGACCTACCAGCACTTTTCCTGGAATGCGGCTGACTGTTCCCGAACAACCGACCGGCCGGCTGTCCGACGCGTGGCGGTTCTGCGTCGGCACCGGCCGGTTCGAGCTCGCCCTGCGCCGCGACTACCAGGACTCGCTCGCCCTGGTCCAGCGGGAGATCGGCTTCCGGCACATCCGTGGCCACGGCCTGCTCAGCGACGGCGTGGGGGTCTACCGCCCGTACGAGTACGTCGGCGAGCGCCGGGTGCTGCACTCGTTCACCTACGTCGACCAGGTCGTCGACGCGTACCTGGAGCTCGGCATCCGGCCCTTCGTGGAGCTGGGCTTCATGCCGCACGAGCTCGCCTCGGGTACCGAGACGGTGTTCTGGTGGCACGGCAACATCACTCCGCCCCGCTCGTGGCCGGAGTGGGCCGCGCTGGTGCGGTCCACTGTGGAGCATCTAATCGACCGGTACGGGCTCGACGAGGTGCGCCAGTGGCCAATCGAGGTGTGGAACGAGCCGAACCTGACCCAGTTCTGGCAGGGTGCCGACCAGGACGCCTACCACCGGCTGTACGAGGTGACCGCGAACACGGTCAAGGAGGTCGACGCCTCGCTCCAGGTCGGCGGACCGTCCCTCGCCCCCGGCTCCGGCTGCGACGAATGGCTGGCCCGCTTCGCCGAGTTCGTCACCGCCAAGGGAGTGCCGGTCGACTTCGTCAGCCGCCACGCGTACAGCTCCGGGCCGGCCCAGCACGTGCCGTTCGGCGTGCGCCAGACCCTGATGCCCGCGTCCACCCTGCTCGACCAGTTCGCCCAGCCGCGGCGGCGGCTCGCCGGCACGCCCCTGGCGACGGTGCCGGTGCACATCACCGAGTACAACTCGTCCTACCGCCCGGACAACCCGGTCCACGACACCGCCTTCCACGCCGCCTACCTGGCCCCGGTGCTGGTCGCCGGCGGCGACCTGGTTGACTCCTTCTCGTACTGGACGTTCTGTGACATGTTCGAGGAGGTGGGCGTGCCGACCGCCCTGTTCCACGGCGGGTTCGGGCTGCTCACCCACCGCCAGATCAAGAAGCCGACCTACCATCTGTACGCGTTCATGGCCCGGATGGGCGACCAGGTCCTCGCCCGCGGCACCGATCACCTGGTGACCCGGGACGCCGGTGGCCGGGTCACCGTCCTCGCCTGGGCGCTGGAACCAAGCTCCGTGCGGTTGTCCATTCCTGTGGCCGGCGCGTCCGCCTTCATGCTCCGCTCGTCGGTGAGCGAGGAGGCGGGCAACGCCTGGGCCGCCTGGGGCGAGATGGGCCGCCCGCGCTCGCCGCGCCCCGGCCAGCTCGACGCCCTGCGCGAAGCGGCCGAGCCCGCGCGCAGCCACCGCGCCCTGCCGGTCGTCGGCGGGCGCGCCGACCTCGACCTCCACCTCGGGCGCAACGAGGTGACGCTGGTCGAGGTCTGGCCGGTCTGCGACGAGACACCGCCGTGGTGGCGCCATGAATGACACCGTCCGGGCCGGGCAGTTCGGCGCTGGACCGCTGTCGCGTATCGCGGCGCTGGTCTACACCCTGCTCGTCGTCGAGGGCCTCCTGCTGGCCGCCACCCTGCCCGGCCTGGTGCCGCTGGTGCTGCTCGACCGCGACGCCAGCAACGTCCCGCTCGCCGCGGCCTGCGCGCTGCCGCTCGGCCCGGCGCTGTCCGCCGCGGTGTACGCGCTGCACCGCCGCAGCCGGGACATCACCGACCTCAGGCCCGCCGCCGCCTTCTGGCGGGGCTACCGGATGAACGTCCTGGACGTCCTGCGGATGTGGGTGCCCTGGCTGCTGCTGCTGACCGTCATCGGGGTGAGCCTCGCCAACTTCTCCGCGGCGCGCGTGCCGGGATGGTGGGCCGCGCTGCTGGTCGTCATCGCCGCCGCGGCCACCCTGTGGGTGGCGAACGCGCTGGTGATCGCCTCGCTGTTCGCGTTCCGGGCGAGGGACGTCGCGCGTCTGGCCGCCTACTTCCTGGGCCACCGGCCGGGTGTCACGCTCGGCAACGCCGGCCTGGTGATCCTCGCCGGCGGCGTCACCTACCTCACCTCGGAGGCGGTGGTCGCGCTGCTCGGCTCGGTCCTGGCCATGCTGCTGCTGCAGACCTGCCGGCCGATGATCGTTGAGGTCACGGAGGAGTTCGTCGCGTGAGCCTGCCCGCCACCTCGAAGGTGCCCTTCGGCGGGGACTACAACCCCGAGCAGTGGCCCGAGTCGGTGTGGACGGAGGACTACCGCCTGTTCGACGCCGCTCACATCGACACGGTCACGATCGGCGTCTTCGCCTGGGCGCTCATCCAGCCCGCCATGGACGTGTACGACTTCTCGCGGCTGGACCGGATCGTGGCGCGGGCCACCGCGGAGGGCCGCAACATCTGCATGGCCACCGCCACCGCCGCCCACCCGGCCTGGCTGGCCCGGGCCTACCCGGAGGTGACACGGGTGGACTTCGAGGGGCGCAAGCACCGGTTCGGACAGCGGCACAACTCCTGCCCCAGCTCCGCCGTGTTCCGCCGGCTCTCCGCTGAGCTTGCCCGGCGCATCGCCGCCCGGTACGCGGACAACCCGTCGATCGTGGCCTGGCACATCGGCAACGAGTACGGCGGGGCGTGCTACTGCGACCTGTGCGCGGCCGGCTTCCGGGCCTGGCTGCGCGCCCGCTACTCCACCTTGGACCGGCTGAACGAGGCCTGGTACACGACCTTCTGGTCACACACCTTCACCGACTGGGATGAGATCGAGCCACCGTCGGCGCTGACCGAGCACTGGCGCGGGCCCGAGCACACCGCCTTCCAGGGCATCACGATCGACTATCGGCGGTTCATGTCGGATGCCATGCTCGAGAACTTCCTCGCCGAGAAGGCGGCTATCCGCGAGTCCTCAGACGCGCCGGTCACCACCAACTTCATGGGCCTGTACCGGCACATCGACTACCACCGCTGGGCGCCGCACCTCGACTTCGCCTCCTGGGACAACTACCCGCCCGACGACAGGTCGCCCGCCTGGATGGCGCTGATGCACGACCTCACCCGCGGGTTCAAGGACGGCCAGCCGTTCTGGCTGATGGAGCAGACACCGAGCTACACCGCGGCCCGCGACGTGAACCCGCTCAAGCGGCCGGGCGTGATGCGGCTGTGGAGCTGGCAGGCCGTGGCGCATGGCGCGGACGCGGTGCTGTTCTTCCAGATGCGCGCCGGGCGGGGCGCCTGCGAGAAGTACCATGGCGCCGTCATCGGGCACAGTGGACGCTCCGACACCCGGGTGTTCCGGGAGGTGGCATCGCTCGGCGCCGAGCTGGAGAAGTTCGGCGGCGCGGCACTCGGCGCCCGCACGCCGGCCCGGGTGGCGCTGCTGTTCGACTGGGACAGTTGGTGGGCGCTGGAGATGTCCGACGGCCCGTCCCGGCTGGTGCGCTACCTGGACGTGGTGCTCGCCTACCACCGCGCGCTCTGGGACGCCAACGTCGACGTCGACGTGCTTGCGGTGACCGCCGACTTGTCCCGCTACGACGTGGTCGTCGCGCCCGCGCTGCACATGATCAAGGGCGACCTGGCCACCCGGCTCGAACAGGTCGCGGAGCGGGGCGGGACGGTGGTGACCACCTTCCTTTCCGGGCGGGTGGACGAGGACGACAACGCCTTCCTCATGGACGTTCCCGGCCCGCTCGGCGCCTTGATGGGCGTGCGCGTCGACGAGTGGGACGCCAGGGACGCCTCGTTCGTGAATCCGGTGCTCCTCGGCGATGTCGAGGTCGAATCGCGGCTGCTCTTCGAGCTGGTGATTCCGCAGGGCGCCGAGGTGGTCGGCACCTACCAGGCGGACTTCTACGCCGGCACACCGGCCGTCACCCGGCACGCGTTCGGCGCCGGGTTCGGTTGGTATGTCGGCGCGGGCCTGGATCAAAACGGCGTGTCCTGGGTCATGCGACAGGTGCTGCAACGGCACAACCTGCTCGGACCCTACGCGGATGTGCCCGACCTCGAAACTGCCGTCCGGGTCGCGCCGGACGGCACGCGCCTGCTGTTCCTGCTGAACCACAACGCGTCGCCGGTCTCCGTCGCGGCCTGCACGGACGGGGTCGACCTGCTCTCCGGTTCACGGCTGTCGCGCGGCGAACCGCTCGTCCTCGAGCCGTACGGTGTCATGGTGCTGCGTGAGGCGTAGTTCGCCCGCGAGTTCCGGCGCCACCTCCGCGGACCGCGACCCGGCGGACTTCAGTAGATCCGGCGGCCCTTCGCGTCGGGAACGCCGGACTTCCGGAAGAAGTACGTGTTGATCTGGTCGCGCCACTCCTCCGCTGAGCGCACCTGCTCGTCGAGGCGTTCGCGCACCCGGGCGTAGAGCGCCGGGTCGACCAGGCCCTCCACCCGATCCCACATCCGCCGCATCTCGGCCGCGCGCTCCGCGCCGGCGAAGTGCGTGTCATAGATGTGCTGGATCACCGTCGACCCGTTGTGCAGCACGTGCCCGTACGGTACATGGTGGAAGAAGAGCAGCAGCTCGTCCGGGCACTGCTCGAGCGACTCGTACACGTCGCACCAGGGCTGCGGGTACTGGCCGGTGAAGCCCGTCCCCGTCGCCCGGGTCCGGTCCACCCCGACCCCGTCACGGTCGGCAAAGTGGTAGGTGCCCCAGGGCGTGTATTCGTACCCGTCCACGTCGGGCCCGTAATGGTGGCCGGGCCGGACCATGAAACCGACGCCCAGCGGCGCGGTGTACTGCTCGTAGGTCTGCCAGGACTCGTCCATGATGTCGTGCAGCGTCCGCCTCACCTGCTCGGGGCAGCCGGGGAAGGTCAGACCCATCCATTCGTCCAGGATGGACACCGGGTCGAGCCGGGAATCCCAGGCCAGGCGACCGAACGCGTACAGGTTCGCCTGGGCGAGCGGGTGGCCGGTCCAGAACGGGTCGTCGCCCACGTTGGACACCCCCACCAGCTCGTCGGACCGGAACCTCAGCACCTCGCTCCACATCGGAGCTAGGTAGCACACGTGCCGCTGCTGACCGGTGTACTCCTGGGTCACCTGCAGCTCGACCGCCAGCCTCGTGCGTGGCATGCCGAGGATGAGCGGGGACACCGGTTCGCGCACCTGGAAGTCCATCGGGCCGTGCTTCACCTGCAGGACGGCGTTGTCCCGGAACTGCCCATCAAGCGGGGCGAAGTGGTCGTATGCGGCGCGGGCCCGGTCGGTCGAGCGGTCGCGCCAGTCCTGGCGGTGGTTGTAGACGAACGCCCGCCAGTGGACGACTCCCCCGTGCGGGGCCAGGGCGTCGGCGAGCATGTTGGCGCCGTCGGCATGGCTGCGCCCGTACGCGAAGGGGCCGGGCTGCCCCTCGGAGTCGGCCTTCACCACGTAGCCGCCGAAGTCGGGGATCGTCTCGTACACCCGCCTGGTCGTCGCCGTCCACCACGCCCGCACCGCCTCGTCCAGCGGATCCGCGGTCGGCAGCCCGCCGAGCAGGACCGGGGAGGCGAAGCTGACCGACAGGTGCACGCGGATGCCGTACGGGCGCAGCACATCGGCGATCCACGCCACGTCGTCAAGCCGGTCGGTCAGCAGGTGTGCCTCGGTCGCGTGCACGTTCACGTTGTTGACCGCGATGGCGTTGACGCCAACGGCCGCGAGCAGCCGGCCGTAGGCGCGGACCCGCTCCAGGCCCCGGCGCGCCTCGCCGGACTGCCAGAAGATCGACCCGCCGGCGTACCCGCGCTCGACCTGGCCCATGACCGGGTGCACGTCGACGTTGTCCCAGTGATCGAGCATGCGCCGGGGCATGGCCGGCCGGTGCACCTCGGGCGGCCGGTCCGCGCCGAACGCCGACTCACCTAACCGTACAATGTGGAACATGCCGTAGAGCAGCCCGGCCGGGTCCCCGGCGCGCACCAGCGTGACGCCGTCACGGCGCTGTAGTCTGAAGGCTTCCGCGCCCAGGTCGGCACCGGAGAGCTCGAATACGAGGTCGGCCGCACCTGGCTGGTTCACCACCACCACCCCGCCGTACCGGGCGCAGGCGTCGGCGACCTCCTGCCGTACCGTCTCGATGAGCGTCCCCTCGCCGTGTACCGCGACCCGGCGCGAGCCAAGCGACCGGAACGCCTCCGGCGGTAACCACGCCGGGTGGACGCCGGCCGTTGCCTCAACCGCCTTCGCGGCCCGCTCGACTTCATCAGTACTCACGAGAACCCCTGCGGAAATCTAGCAGTCGGCACACTCAGGCGCAGGGTAACAATGTAGGCACAAGGCCGGTAAGGTGGCCGCGTGATGACCACCTTTCCTGATCTGGAACGCTGGGCACAGGTCGTGGATCAGCGGCTCGACCATCTCACCGCCGCGGTGGGCGAGCTGTCTCAGGGGCAGCGGGCGCTCGCCTTCGACGTGCGTGAGCTCAAGCGCGATCTCCACGGGGTGAGGCACGACCTGGAGGAGGCCAGGGCCGGCGTCTCCCGGCTCGAACAGGTCCAGGCCGCGCACGGCGATTTGTTGCGGTCGCACGGCGAGTTGTTGCGGTCGCACAGCGACATGTTGCGGACCATCCTCGCCCGGCTCGACGGTCGCTAGGCCGCCGCCCGCCCGCCGGGTCCCGGTGCGGGCCCGCTCTTCGCGGAGAGCGGGCCCGCACCCATGTCAGAGGGTGGTGCAGACGGTCCCGTTGAGGGTGAACACGCCGGGCGGCACGTTCGGGCCGCTGTAGCTGGCCACGAAGCCGACGTTGGTCGCTCCCCCGCCGGCCGCGAGCGTCGCGTTGAAGTCCGCGTTGGTCACCTTGACTAGCGCACCCTCCTGGACCCAGGTGCCGTTCCACCCGCTGTCCAGGTGCTGCCAGCCGGTCGGCCAGGTGAATGTGAGCGTCCACCCCTCGACCGTGCTCGGCCCGGTGTTGGTCACGTCGATGCTGCCGACGTAGCCGCTGGCCCAGTCGGTGACGTCGGTCAGCCGTACCGTACAGGTGCTCTCGGCCGGGGTGCCGGTGGTGAAGGTCAGCGGCGGGGAGGCCCATGAGACGTTGCCTGCGGTGTCACGGGTCAACACGTTGACCGTGTAGCGGGTGCCGGGCCGCAGGTTCCGCACGGTGAACGACGTGCCGGGCGTCTCCCCCAGCTGCTCGCTGACCGCACCGTTCTGCCGGTACACCTCGTACTTGGCGATCGGGTTGGCCCCGGCCTGAGCGGCCGGCCACGTGATAGTCGCGGAGCTGCCGGTCACGCCGCTCGCCACCGGTTGCCCGGGTGCGGTGGGCAGGCCGGTCACGGTCCGCGCGGGGTGCAGCACGAGAACCGTCAGGGAATGCGGCGGAAGCGTCTGGCTGGTGGCCGAACCAGTCTGCGTACTGGAGACGGCGGCGTCCCCGTTGGCGAACGTGTACACCGTCGGCGCGCCAGCGGCCGGTTCGTAGCCGGCGTAGTCGATGGCGACCGGGTAGGCGTTGTCCGGGTCCTTGTTGACCAGCAGCACCGACAGGTCGCCGTTGGGCCGGCGAGCCGCGTGCGCGGTGACCAGCGGCTGGTCGGTGGCGGCGCGCAGGAACTGGTCACCGGGCCGGACGAAGGTGTTCATCATGGACAGTGCGTGGTACGGCGCGAACGGCGTGTTCAGCGGTGGCTCGCAGACCGCGCCGTCGGCGGTGCAGGTGCCGCTGGAGAGCAGGCCGAAGTCCTCGTAGTCCTGCTGGCCGGCCACGACCGACGGACTCCCGATGCCATTGTGGACGTTCCACCACTGTACGGTGAAGACACCGTTTGCCAGCAGCCCGGCGTAGGCATCGGCCAGGAACAGCGCGCCGGGCTGGGTGTTGCGCCCGACGCCGACGTTCATCTCGGTGAGGCTGATGCCGATCCGGGGCGCGTCGGCCCCGGCGTACTTCGCGATCTGTCGCCGCAGCAGGTAGATGGCGTCGACGATGTGGTCGGTCTTGGCCAGCGCCTCGGCCGCGGTGCCCCCACCGGGGTACCAGTGCACGTCCACGTAGTCGATCTTCGAGGCGGCGGTGGCCAGCACCACGTCGTTCCAGCTGCCCGCGTCTCCCTCGCCGACCACGGCGTCCGGCCAGTTCGCCGGCATGGTCAGCACCGCGCCGACCTTGATGGTGGGGTCGACGGCCTTCATCGCGTCGGCGAACTCGACCACCGCGTTGGCGTACGCCGACGGGCTCTTGTCCTCGTGGTCGTCCGCCTCCCACTCGGCTCCATAGTGGCCGTTGCCGTAGTTCTCGTTGCCGACCGTCCAGTACTTGACCCCGTAGCCCTTGGTGATGTTCGCGTATCGGACCCAGCCGGCCGCCTCGTCAGCGGTGCCGGTGCCGTAGTTGGTGATGACCATCGGCTGGGCGCCGGTGCGCCGGGCGCCCGCGACGAAGGTGTCGAAGTCGGTGTTCGGCGCCACGTAGCCGCCGGGGGCGGTGTGCGTCTGCCAGTGGTAGATGTCGCCGTACGAGCCACCGGGGTAGCGGAGCATGCCCACGCCGGCGGCCTTGAGCAGGTCCGCCACGGCGGTGGTGCCGAGTTCGGCGTCCCAGATCGCGTGGTTGACCCCGAGCCCGGTCGCGGGCATCGTGGCCAGGCCTGCCCGGGCGTTGACGGTGACGGTGACGGGGGCGGTCTCCGCGTGCCCGGCCGGTACCCCAAGGCCGGCGACGGTCACGGCCACGGCGGCGCACGCCAGGACTCTGCTGGTCAGTCTCATGTGGTTGTTCCTCCGAACGCGGCGCAGGGTGAGGAAACCGATCGAGGCGGCCCGTGCCCGACCGTGCCCGGCTCTGGAACAACTAGCAGTATCGATGGCGGGGAACCCGCTGACAAGGCCCGTGGCCGGTCGGGCCGGGTCACCGGCCCGACCGGCCACGGGCCCGCCGATCACCCGACAGGGCGCTCCAGCGCCAGCACCGGCAGCCGGCGGGCCAGCCATCCCGGCAGCCACCATGCCCACGCACCGGACAGCTGGAGCACGGCGGGCACGATCAGGCAGCGGATGACCGCGGCGTCGAGCAGGATCGCCGCGGCCAGGCCGAGGCCGAACTGCTGGAGCATGCGGCTCGGCGTGAGCATGAAGGCCGCGAACACCACGATCATGATGGCCGCGGCCGCGGTGATGACCCGGCCGGTCGCGGCCAGGCCCTCGCGGACCGCCCGCGAGTGGTCCCGGGTCCGCGCCCACTCCTCGTGCATGCGGGAGACGAGGAACACCTCGTAGTCCATGGACAGCCCGAACACGATAGCGAAGATCATCACCGGGATGAACGCCTCGACCGGGCCGGGCTGCGCACCGAGCCAGCCGTACTGGAAGACCATCGTGATGACGCCGAGCGCGGCGCCGATGGACAGCAGGTTGAGCAGCGCGGCCTTCACCGCCACCAGCACCGATCGGAAGACCAGCAACAGCAGCAGCGCGGAGAGGCCGACCACGACCGCCACGAACAGCGGCATCCGGGCGGAGACGGCCGCGGAGAAGTCCTCAGCGGCCGCGGTGGGACCACCGACCAGGTAGCGGCCACCGGTCTGCCGGCTCAGGTCCGGCAGGACGTCATCGCGTAGGCGATGGACGAGCTTGGCGGTCTCCGCGTCCTGCGGCGCCGTGGTCGGGAAGGCGATCACCGTCGAGATCGCACCGTCCGGAGAGGACAGCGGCAAGGTGGTGGCCGCGATGCCCGGTGTCCGGTCCAGCGCGCCGCGCAGTGCCGCCGCGTCGCCGTCGGCCACCACGACCAGCGGGCCGTTGAAGCCGGGGCCGAATCCCTTGGCCAGCAGGTCGTACGCCTGGCGGCTGGTCGAGCTCGGCGGGTTGTTGCCCTGGTCGGCGAAGCCCAACCGCATGCCCAGCACGGGCGCCGCCAGCGCGAGCAGCACCACCACCGCGACCAGCAGGGCGGGAAGCGGGCGGCGCTGGACGGCCGCGGCGAGGGCGCGCCAGCGCCGCCCCTCCTCCTTGCCCCTGGCGGCGGCCCGGGCCGCCCGCTTGAGTACGTTGCGGTGGATGCGCCGGCCGAAGACGGCCAGCAGGGCAGGCAGCAGGACCAGCGACGCGGCCATGGTGACCAGCACGGTCAGCGCGACCGCCAGCGCCACTCCCTGCAGCGAGCCGAGGCCCAGCACGACCAGGCCGAGCAGGGCGATGATCACCGTGCAGCCGGCGAAGAAGACGGTGCGGCCGGCCGCGTCGAGGGCGGTGCGGGTCGCCGCGGCGGGGTCCGCGCCGCCGATCAGCTCGGTGCGGTACCGGTAGAAGATCAGCAGCGCGTAGTCCACGCCGACGCCCAGGCCGACCAGTGCCATGACCGGCGGGGTGAAGTCGGCGATGGTGAAGGCGTGCGAGGCCAGCGTGATCAACCCGATCGCGCCGCCGACCGCGAACAGCGCAGTCACCAGGGGCACCGCGGCGGCGACCAGGGAGCCGAACAGCAGCACGAGGATGACCAGAGCGGCGAGGATGCCCGCGCCCTCCGCGGAGCCGCCGGACTCTTCCTCGGCGCCGACGACCGGTTCGCCGCCGAGCTCCACCCGCAGCCCATCGCCGTCGGCCGCCTGCGCCGTCTCGATGATCTTGGTGACGTCGGCGGTGGGTACGTTCTCCGCCTTGTCGTCGAGGGTCACCGTGGCATAGCCGATCGTGCCGTCCTTCGAGACTGCCGATGCGTCGGCGTAGGGGCTGCTCACGTCGGCCACGCTCGGCAGCCGGCGCACCTGGTCGAGCATCGCCTCGACGCGCTGGCGGTCGCCGGCCAGCCCGGCGCGGTCCTCGACCACGATCCGCACGGTGGCGTTGGCCTGCCGGGACCCGTGCCGGGTCAACAGGTCGGTCGCGGCCTGCGATTCGGTACCGGGCAGCGAGAAGTCGTTGTGGTAGCTGGCACCGGCGGCCTGGGAGCCGGCGGTGACCGCGGCCACGGCGAGCACCCAGAGCAGCACCGCCGTCCACCGGTGGCGCTGGGACCAGCCGGCGAGCCGCCCGAAGACCCCGCTCGCGGGGCGTATCGCAGTCGCAGAGCGTACAGAAGTCGAACCAGTCACCCGACGAGCCTCCGCCCGGACCCCGGTCCGCGGCGTCGGCCCGCGGCTGACACTTCCAGTACGCCGTCAGTTGTGGCCCGGGCGGCCGCACTACCCCGCCGGTTGCGCCGGTCAGCCGGCCAACCAGCCAGGCGAGACGAGACCGGACTCGTAGGCCAGCACCACCAGCTGGGACCGGTCCCGCACGTCCAGCTTGGTCATGATGCGGCTGACGTGCGTCTTCGCGGTCGCCGGGCTGAGCACCAGCCGGGCGGCGATCTCGTCGTTGGTCAGTCCCGCCGCCACCAGCCGCATGACCTCGCGTTCCCGCTCGGTGAGCGCACCGAGCCGGGGGCCTGGCTCAGGCGCCCGGACCCGCGCGGCGAACTCGGCGATGAGCCGCCGGGTCACCGACGGGCTGATCAGGGCGTCGCCGCGGGCCGCCACCCGCACCGCGTGGATCAGCTCCTCCGGCTCGGTGTCCTTGAGCAGGAAGCCGCTGGCGCCGGCACGCAGCGCCGCGTAGACGTAGTCGTCGATGTCGAAGGTGGTCAGGATGACCACCTTCACCTGGTCCAGCTGGTGGTCCCCCAGGATCCGCCGGGCCGCCTCCAGCCCGTCCATGCCGGGCATCCGGATGTCCATCAGCACGACGTCCGGCCGCAGCTCGCGGCTGGCCCGCACGGCCTGCTCACCGTCGCCCGCCTCGCCGACCACGGTGATGTCCTCCTCGTCGTCCAGGATGGACCGGAACCCGGCGCGGACCAGGCGCTGGTCATCCGCGAGCAGCACTTTGATCATGCCGGTCACGCCGCCGTCCGGTAGGGCAGCCGGGCCGAGACCACGAAGCCGCCGCCCGGTCGCGGGCCGGCGGTGAGGTCTCCGCCGAGCGCACGGGCCCGCTCCCGCATGCCGCTGATGCCGCTACCTACGGACGCCGAGGCGGCGGCTCGCGGTGTCGGCTCCGCACCCGCCTTCGCAGCCCGCAGTGCCGGCTCCCCACCCACCTTCGCAACCCGCCCGGGTGCCCGTCCGCCCGACTTCGTACCCCGCCCGTTGTCGGTGACCTCGACCCGCACCTCGCCGGGGGCGCGGTCGATGTGGACGGTCACCGCGGTGGCGTCCGAGTGCCGGGCCACGTTGGTCAGGGATTCCTGGACGATCCGGTACGCGGCGAGGTCGATCTCGGTCGGCAGCGGGCCGGGCTCGCCGCTGGTACGCACCTGCACGGTGAGCCCCGCCGCCTCGGCGGACTCGATGAGCTCGCCGATGCGGTCCAGGCCCGCGGCCGGCGCGACCGGCGCCGCGTCATCGGCCGCCCGCAGCATGCCCAGTGTGCTGCGCAGGTCACGCAGGGCCTGGCGGCTGGATTCCTTGATCGCGCCGAGCGCCGCCTGCGCCTGGGCCGGGTCCTTGCGGATGCGGTGCAGCGCCGCTGACGCCTGGACGTTCATCAGTGAGATGTGGTGGCCGACCACGTCGTGCACCTCCCGGGCGATGCGCAGCCGCTCCTCGGTCGCCGCCCGGTGCTGCACCTGCTCGGCGTGCAGCCGCCGGCTGTGCCGCGCCCAGCCGAGCGCCACGGTGGCCACCAGCCAGCCACTGAACATGACCAGGGCGACGGCGTTGACGTCGCGGTTGCCGGCCAGCGTCCCGCCGCCGACCGCCAGCAGGGACGCCGCCGCGACGACCGCGGCCGCGCGCAGCCGGCCCTGCGCCGCCACCGTGTACAGCGCCACGACCAGGGCGATGATCAGCGGCCCGTCGTGGACCGTGACCACGTAGTAGGCGACCGTGGCGGCGAGCACGACCGCGGCGACCGCCACCGGGTGCCGGCGACGCAGGTACAGCGCGCCGCTGGCGACCGCGATGAGCGCCCAGCTGACGGCGGTGGCCGGCCAGGGCTCGGCGTGTTCGGCGAAGATCCACCAGATGCCGCCGAGGAACGCCACGGCGAAGACGAGCCCGGCCAGCGCGGCGTCCCCGGCCCGCCCGACCGGCAGCCGCAAACCGGACACACCACCAGAAACCACGGGCTCAATCCTATGTGCGGCCGCGCCCGCCACCGTCCGCCCGGTGGCGGAACCTGGGCCGGTGCCGGGCACAACCGGGGCAGTACGCGGGCTGGCTGGGCCTGCAACCACCGGGTTAGTGCGGCGATTTACATCGACGCAGTTGTGTGCTTCCATGGGAAAGCGCTTGCCGGACGACGCGGGAACCACCGGCCCGCCGCGACACCGCCTGGGCAGCGGGTGTACGTGCCCGGCCGTCCACCGCTCGTTAGGGAGAACACCATGCTCCACAGACGGCGCCGGATGGCGCTATGCACCTCCGCCGCGGCCGTGGCAGCGCTCGCGGTGACCGGCGTGGTCGTCACCGCCGGCTCGGCCCAGGCCGCGGTCGGCTGCCGGGTCGGCTACGCGGTCACCGCGCAGTGGCCCGGCGGCTTCACCGCCAACGTCACCCTCACCAACCTCGGCGATCCGCTCACCTCCTGGACAGTTACCTGGACATTCGGCGCCGGCCAGACGGTCAGCCAGGCGTGGAACGCCGCGATCACGCAGAGCGGCTCCTCGGTGCGCGCGGCCAACGTCAGCTACAACGGCAACCTGGCCACCAACGCCTCGACCTCGTTCGGCTTCAACGGCACCTGGAACAACAGCAGCAACCCGGCGCCGACCGGCTTCGCGGTCAACGGCGTGGCCTGCGCCGGTGGCGTCACCCCGACCACGCCGGGCACCAGCCCGACCACCAGCCGGCCGCCGACGAGCTCGCCGCCGACCGGTGGCTGGCCCACCCCCACCGGACAGGTCTCGGTGAACGGCACCATCTCGGTCTCCGGCACCTTCGACGGCGGGATGCGCCGCTACTGCTGCATCGGCGACGGCAGCCAGGAAGAGGACCAGGACCCGATGTTCCAGCTCGCCTCCGGCGCCACGCTGCAGAACGTCATCATCGGCGCGCCGGCCGGCGACGGCGTCCACTGCTCCGGCCCCTGCACCCTGCGCAACGTCTGGTGGGAGGACGTGGGCGAGGACGCGGCCACGTTCCGCGGCTCGGGTTCGCCGGCTTTCCTGGTCGACGGCGGTGGCGCGCGTTCCGCCAGCGACAAGATCTTCCAGCACAACGGGCCCGGCACACTGACCATCCAGAACTTCCAGGCCACGAACTTCGGGACCTTCTACCGCTCCTGCGGGAACTGCTCCACGCAGCACCAGCGCAACGTGGTCATCCGCAACGTCACGCTCACCCGGCCCGGCAACACCGTGGCCGGCATCAACATCAACTACGGCGACACCGCCCGGTTCAGCGGCATCACCATCGTCAACGATCCGAACCGCAGCATGGTGATCTGCCGCAAGTACATCGGCAACGACGACGGCGACGAGCCGACGCAGGTCGGCACCGGCGCGGACGGCACCAACTGCATCTACTCCACATCGGACATCACGTACCGGTGATGTCCGCCGGGCGCGCGCGATGCGGGTCGCGCGCGCCCGGCCCGCTCCCCGGGGTCGGCCCGCCGCTGCCAGGCCACGCGCGCGGCGAGCGACCCGAGCTCGACGGCCACGCCCTCGGCGTCCGATGGCGCCGGAGCTGTCGACGATGGCGGCCCGGCGAGACCCGGCGGCGGCGCAGGCCCGTCCACAGGCGCCGCCGCCGGGCCGGTCCGGATGGCTCGCGGACCAATCCAACCCCAGCGCCGGGAAGACGCGGGATTCCGCGCGCCGGGGATCGGCGGGGCCGGGCTCGTGTCGCGGGGCCGCACGGCACCCTGCGCGCCGATCTGACGCACCAGCCGCCCGCTCTGTCCTATCCGGACAATCGCACAGCTGGCACCGCGCGCCCGCGGCGCTCGGTCCCGCGTACGGGTCAGGGCGATCATCGCTTTCGTAAGTCTGATCGAAATTATCGGGCAACTTGCTGCCCCGCTCCGACGGCGTCAAGACCCCGCAATGACATCGTCATGCCTCGAACTACGTCGTGAACAGGCCGCTTCTGCCCTAGACCGGGCCGGCCCGCATAAGATCAATTATCGGAAACTCTCGACGTCCGGACCCCTGAGCGCTACTGTGTCCACCGTCGGCGGGACAGGCGGACCGGCGGTCGCCGAAGCGACTGCTGCGGGGAGGCAGGGTGCATTCGCACGACGGGCGGACGAGCTCAACCGCAGGACGAGGCCCGACGGCACGATCGTGCTGCCGGGCCGGCCGGCAGGCCGACCTCCGCGGCCGGCGCGTCGAGCCGGGCGCGGTCGAGGCAGCGCCGGAGCACCCGACGGCTGCCGTGGCGGTCACCGGCGACCCGCGGCGCCACGGCCGCCTCGTCGTCTTCCCGCCACCGGCCGGGTGTGGCGTACGCGCCGGCCTGCCAGGTACCTCCTGCGGCCCGCCGCCATCGTGACGCACAGCTGACCTGAGGAAGGGGACGCTGATGGACCCCGTGGTAGCAGCCCTCACCGGACACCCCGGCGTCGCCGAGGTGGCGGTGGTCCGGACCGGCACGAGCAGCGTCGTGGCGGTGGTGCCGGACGGCCACTGCACCGCCGTCGACATCAGGGACCACCTGTGGGATGCGCTACCGGCCGGGCAGCTGCCGGACCGCGTGTTCGTGGTGGATCGCCTCCCCCGCGACCAGCACGGCGCGGTCCTCACCGACCAGGTCGTCTGCGACGCACTCGCCGACCCCGGCGCCTGCGGTTTCGCGGCGGCCCGGTCACCAGTCGAGGTGGACCTCGTCGTGCTCTGGCAGGAGGTGCTGGGCCGGCGGCATGTCGCCGCCGAGGACAGCTTCTTCGCCCTTGGCGGCGACGCGACCACCGCGGCCCTGCTGCTCGAGCGCACCAACGAACGGTTCGGCATCCGGATGTCCTTCGCCGAACTGCTGGAACGCCCGTCGCTGCGGCACGTCGCCGCGGCCATCGAGGACGCCCAGGTGTGGGGCGAGGTGACGGTGGACCGCTGATACCCCGTGCCCGCACCGGTGTGCGTGCTGGGCGCGCACACCCGTGCCGGCCGGCGGCGGTCACTCCTCGTCGGCGCGTTCCTGGTTGCCGGTGGCCTGGAAGTGCCAGCCCTCCTGGTCCTGCCGGTCGCGCCGGTACTCGGCGTACCACGTGCCGCCCTCGACGACGTCGAAGTCGATCCGCTCGGACGGCACCCCCTTCTCGTCTGCCGTAGCCTGACGGACCGCGCCGTCGAGCGGCCCGCCATGCAGGCGCACGCTGACCCTGCTCACCTTCGCGCCCGTACCCCGGCAGCGCCGCCGCGAAACGGCGGTCCGTAGTAGACGGTTGGCCCGCCGGGCCGCGTTCAGCTCTTGGGTCGCAGCGTGTCTACCCGGGCGGCCGCCTGGTCGATCCGCTTCTGTGTGATGCGCCCGCTGCGGACCAGGCCGAGCACGTGGTCCACCGTCTCCTCGACGATCCTCGGGTCGTAGGTCTGCTGGTTGGCGAAGACGAGCAGGTCGACACCGGCCTCGAGGGCGAGCGTGACCGCCTCGTTGCGGCCGAACCGGCTGGTGATCGCGACGGCCTGCATGTCGTCGCTGACCACCGGGCCTTTCCAGTCGAGCTCGCCGCGCAGCAGGTCGGTCACGACGCGGTGGGACAGCGACGCCGGGCGGTTCGGGTCGAGCTGGCTGTTGACCACGTGGCCGACGAGGACGGAGTCGACCATGCCGTCGTTGATCAGCCGGCGGAACGGGTCGAGCTCCTTCCTGGTCCAGGTCTTGCTGACGTCGACGGGGGTGAAGTCGGTGTTGCCGGTGGCCGAGCCGAGACCGGGGAAGTGTTTGATGGAGGTCTTGACCCGGGCGGACCGGTGGACCCTGATCTCCTCGGTGGCGTTGCTGACCACGACGTTCGAGTTGGCGGAGAAGCTGCGGCCGAGTTGGCCGACCGCCGGGTTGTTCGGGTTGACGTCCAGATCGACGACCGGGGCGTAGTTGAGGTTGACCCCGATCCGGGTGAGGCTGCGTACCAGGCCCTGCGCCCACTGCCGGGTCGCCGTCGCGGAGTTCTCCGCCCCGATCTGGGCCTCCGACCGGGTCGCCGGGAAGCCGTCGCTCGGGTTGAGCCGGCTGATCCGCCCGCCCTCCTGGTCGATGGAGACGATCAGCCGGCCGGGCGAGGCCCGGCGCAGGGTCTTCACCAGCGCGGTCACCTGGTCCGGCGAGGTGATGTTGCGCGGGGCGTCCGTCTTGAGCTCCCGGTCGAACAAGATCACCCCACCGAGGCCGCCCCGGATGGCGTTCATGATCCAGTCGTGGTCGGCCACCTGCTGTCCGCGGAAGCCGACCACCAGCAGGCTCGCGATCTTGCGGCGGAGCGCACGCTCGTCGAGCGTGGCCGGCTTGGACGGGGTGCGCGTCGGTGCGGGCTTCGCCTCGTCGGAAGTGCAGCCGGGGAGGCACGCCGCGACGGCGGCCGACCCGGCGCCGGCGAGCAGCAGCCGCCGGGGCAGGTGCGGGCCGTTCACTTGATCCACGCTAGGCCCAGGCCGCCGGCAGCGGGCCCAGTTCGGCCGATCTCGCCTCTCCCCCGCGCCGGTGGCGCTCGCCGGTCCCCTGCCGTCGGCCCTCGCCAGCCGCGTTCGCCGCGGAGCGGACAGCGCGGGCGGGTAGGGCCCAGGTCTACGGTGACCGGAGTTCGATGGCGGCGGTGATGGTGGTGCCGGCCGACCCGGTGCGGATGTCGAGCCGGTCCGCGAGCTGGCGGATGATCCACAGGCCGCGCCCGTTGGGGACCGAGACCGGCGGCGGTTGCCGGCCCTGGCCGTCCGGATCGGCCAGGCCTGGACCCGAGTCGGTGACCCGGCAGAGGATCGCCTGCCCGTCGCGCCACAGCCGCAGCTGCCCGGCGCCGCCACCCCACCGGATCGCGTTGCTGGCCAGCTCCCCGGCGATCACCAGGAGGTCGTCGGACTGCCGGGCGCCGGCCCCGAGCGCCGCAGCGTGCGCGGCCACCGCCGACCGGAGCCGGTAGAGGGTTCCCTCGTCGAACGCCTGCTCCAGCCGTGCCTCGGCAGCCGAGCGGCGAGAGCGGCCGTCAACCGGGGCCGGCTGGTCATCGCTGGCCATTGTTCACCTTTACCCGCGGCCGTGCCGCCTCACGCCCGCCGGCCAGAGCCAGCACGCGGCCGACCATGTCACCGTGGGTCGCCAGCGTCGCCCACCCGTTCCGCGGCGAGTACTGCCGGCAGATCGGGTCGGGTCCCCACGGTAGACGGTTACGGCCGCCGCCGACACGCACCGCTTCCCCGGGAGCCGCGCTGGCCATCAGCGGCAGCCTCCTTCGGTAGCCTCGCGGCAGCCTACGACAGAATCCGGTCACCAGCCACGCAGCGCGGCGGCGAGCTGGGCGAGCGCCACGTGGGCGGCGTCGAACAGGGCCAGCTTGCGCGGAAAGTTGTGCACCAGCCCCTGGTACCGGGTAGCGGTCACCGGGACGCCGGCCGCGAGCAGCGCGGCCGCGTACCGCTCAGCCTCGGCGCACAGCACGTCGAGTTCCGCGGTGATGACCATCGCCGGGGGCAGGCCGGCGAGGTCGGCCCGCATGGGGTCCAGGTCCGGGTGGTCCCGGTCCACGCCGGGTGGGGCGTACGCGTCCCAGAAGAACCGCATCTCCTCCCGGCCCAGGCCATACCCGTCCAGCTGCGGGTAGTCCGCCGCGGGGTCGATGACCGGGCAGATGAGGATCTGGCCGGCGAGGGCGATCTTGGCGTCGCGGGCGCGCCGGGCGGTCACCGCGGCCAGGTGCCCGCCGGCAGAGTCGCCGGCCACCGCGACGCGAGCCGGATCCAGGCCGTGCCGTGCCGCGCCCGGCCCCCGTATCCAGGCCAGCGCCCGCCACAGGTCGTCCAGCGGCGCCGGGTACGGATGCTCGGGCGCGAGCCGGTAGTCGACGGAGAGCACTGCCCAGCCGGAGGCGGCCGCCAGGTGCCGGCACAGCCCGTCGTGGGTGTCCAGGTCGCCCATCACCCAGCCTCCGCCGTGCGCGTACAGCACGACCGGTGCGGGGTCCTGCCCGCCGTTGCGGTAGAGGCGGGCCGGCACGCCGCCGGCGTCGACGGGGAGCACCGAGCGGATCTCGGGTCCAGGTCCGACCTCGGCCGGGGTGGCCTGGACCATGCTGCGCCGCGCCTCCGGCACGCTCGCCATCGTGAGCGGGACGCGCCGCTGGACCTGCATCGCCGCGCGGGCATGAGGGTGCAGGCGGGTCGGGTCCATATGGTGTCGCTTTCGGATCAACGGCCGGCGGTGCCGTGCCACCGGAGTGGCAACTACGGTAACGCATGTGGACGAACGACTGCCGGCGCTGCCGGAGGACTGGGAGCGCTGCCTGGCGGTGGCCGCGCACCCGGACGACATCGAGTACGGCACCGCCTCCGCCATCGCCCGGTGGACCGCGCAGGGCAAGCGGGTCACCTACCTGCTGGCCACCCGCGGCGAGGCGGGCATCGACACCCTGCCGCCGGAGCGGGCCGCGCCGCTGCGCGAGGAGGAGGAGCGGGCCGCCGCCCGGGCGGTCGGGGTGGATGTGGTGGAGTTCCTCGACCACCGCGACGGCGTCATCGAGTACGGGCTGCCGCTGCGCCGCGACATCGCGCGGGCCATCCGGCGGCACCGGCCCGAGGTGGTGGTGTGCGGCGCCTTCTCGGTCCGCATGGCGGGTGGCATCACCAACCAGGCCGACCACCGGGCGGTGGGACTGGCCACACTGGACGCCGCCCGCGACGCGGGCAACCGGTGGATCTTCCCGGAGTTGCTGGACGAAGGGCTGCAGCCGTGGAACGGAGTCCGCTACGTCTGCTTCGCCGGCGCTGAGCGTCCCACCCACGGCGTCGACGTCACCGGCGAACCGCTGCGCCGCGGCATCGCGTCGCTCGCGGCGCACGTCGAGTACACCAAGGCCCTGGGTGAGGCCGCCTTCGAACCGGGGCCCTTCCTGACCTGGGCCGCGCGCCAGGGCGGGCCGTTGCTCGGCGTGGAGGCGGCGGTCCTGTTCGACGTGCACGCGCTCGCCTTCGAGGGCCCGCCGCCCTGGCTGTGAGCCGCGCGGACCGGCGTGTCGCCGCATCGTCATCGCGGCATCGCAGCGAACGGATGCCGTCGCGCCAGCCCGGGCCGCGACGGAGTGTGCCCGGCCCGGGCCTGACGACCTTGCGCCCTGAAACATTGCGAGTCATACTTCGGAATGTTTCGATGGTCCGCGGTGGCCCAGCTCCCTGAGCGCCACGCGGGGAGTCCGGGCCCCCGCCACGGCGCCGGCGCTGGCGGGCAGCGCCGCGACCTGACCCGCCAGCCGACGCCGCCGACCGCCACGGACGGCGACCGGCCGACCCCGAGGAGACAGCGATGCCATCCCCACGCCGCTCCGCACGACGCGCGTGGGCCGCCGCAGCGGCCCTCGCCGCCGTCACCGCCAGCAGCGCAGTGGCGGTCACCGTCGCCGCCGCACCGTCGCAGGCCGCCACCTGCGCCGGCTACGTCGGCCTGACCTTCGATGACGGGCCGACCCCCGGCAACACCCAGAACCTGCTCAACGCGCTGCGGTCGGCCGGCCTGCGCGCGACCATGTTCAACGAGGGCCAGAACGCGCAGGCCAACCCGTCCCTGGTACAGGCTGAGGTCAACGCCGGCATGTGGATCGGCAACCACAGTTGGGACCACCCGCACATGACCCAGCTCAGCACCGCGCAGATGACCTCCCAGATCCAGCGCACCCAGCAGGTCATCCAGCAGATCACCGGGACCGCGCCGAGGCTGTTCCGGCCCCCGTACGGCGAGACGAACTCGACGCTCAGGTCGGTGGAGGCGCAGTTCGGGCTGACCGAGATCGTGTGGGACGTGGACTCCCAGGACTGGAACGGCGCCAGCACCGCCCAGATCGTGCAGGCGGTCGGACGGCTCACCGCCGGCCAGGTCATCCTCATGCACGACTGGCCGGCCAACACCGTCGCCGCCATCCCGCAGATCGCGGCGAACCTGGCCAGCCGTAACCTGTGCGCCGGCATGATCTCGCCGGTCACCGGCCGCGCGGTGGCGCCGGACGGCGCCACGCCGCCACCGGTCAGCACCCCGCCGACCACGCCGTCCACGAGCGGGCCGCCACCCACCGGCTCGACCTGCCGGGTCACCTCCTCGGTGAACGCCTGGAACAACGGGCTGACCAACAACCTCACCATCACCAACACCGGCAGTGCGGCGGTCACCAACTGGCGGCTGACCTTCACGCTCCCCAGTGGACAGAGGATCATCTCGGGCTGGAACGCCAGCTACAACCCGACCAGCGGCCAGGTGACCGCCACCAACGCGGGGTACAACGCCACCATCGCCCCCGGTGCCTCCACCACCATCGGATACCAGGCGACGCATACCGGCAACACGGCCGCGCCGACGAACTTCGCCCTCAACGGGGTGAGCTGCGCGACCGGATGACCGGCGGGCGGACGGGCCGGTGCGCTCCAGGCTGGCGCACCGGTCCGCCGCAACGGATCCTCCGCCGCGCCGCCCGGTGCCGCGCCAGGCATCCGAATGCGTCGCTGTTGACCCGCGTCGTTCTCCTTGGCAGAGTGCGGGAAAGGGCTTGCCCAATCAGTCGGCGGCGCGAGGGAGGATGCCATGGATGCCAAAAGCCTGCTCGCTGCTGCGGCGGCGGCCGTGGTGATGGTCCCGGTCTCGGCAGGTTCGCCGGCCGCTGTCGGCCGGCCCGAGCCGGCCGCCGCGGCCCAACCGGCCGCGCACACCGGCCACACCATCAGCTACGACCGGTACTCGCTCATCATTGACGGCCGCCGGGTCTGGCTGTGGTCGGCCGAGTTCCACTACTTCCGGCTGCCCAACCCCGACCTGTGGCGGGACCAGCTGGAGAAGCTGAAGGCGGTCGGCTTCAACGCGGTCTCGTTCTACTTCAGCTGGGCCTACCACTCGCCCGCCCCCGGGGTGTACGACTTCACCGGGGTGCGCGACATCGACCGCCTGCTCGACATCGCCGACGACGTCGGCCTGTACGTGCTGGCCCGGCCCGGCCCCTACATCAACGCCGAGCTCGACTCCGGCGGCTTCCCGGCCTGGCTGACCACCCAGGCGGGGCGGGCCCGCACCTCGGCCGACGACTACCAGGCCGCCTGGGAGGACTGGTACGACCACGTCAACCACATCATCGCCCGGCACCAGCTCACCGACGGCAGGGGCCCGGTCGTGCTGTACCAGATCGAGAACGAGTACGACGGCAGCGACGCGGCGTACATGGAGGAGCTGAAGGCGGCCGCCCGCGCTGACGGCATCACCGTGCCGCTGTTCCACAACGACAAGGGCCGCAACCTGCGGTGGGCGTCGGGGCCCGGCGCGCCCGACCTGTACGGCACGGACACCTACCCGGCCGGGTTCGACTGCAACCGCACCTCGTTCCCCGGGCTGACCGACTACCGCTTCCTGCGCGCCGGGGTCGGTGACCGGCCGTTCATCTGGGGCGAGTTCCAAGGTGGAGCGTTCGACCCGTGGGGTGGCCCGGGGTATGAGCGCTGCCGGCAGCTGACCGGTCCGACGTTCGAGCGGATGTTCTACGACAACAACATCGAGAACCAGTTCACCGTGCAGAACATCTACATGACGTACGGCGGCACGAACACCGGCTGGCAGGCCGACCCGAACGTCGTCTACACCTCGTACGACTACGGCGCGGCCTTCACCGAGCAGCGGGAGCTCACCGAAAAGATACCGGTGCTCAAGCAGCAGGCGTACCTTGTGCACACGGTCGAGGACCTGGCGAAGACCGACGACCTCGGCCAGCAGGACGGCACGAACCCCGCGATCCGGGTGTGGGTCAAGCAGAACCCGGACACGCAGGCCAAGTTCTACTTCGTAAGGCACGCCGGCAACGGCACCGCGGCCACCACGGACTCGACCAGCTTCACCGTCGACGTGCCCGACGGGACGTACACCGTCCCGCAGCAGCCGGGCACCGCGCTGACCATCGCCGGCCGGGACTTCAAGATCCTGGCGGCCGGGTACGACCTGGAGCGGCAGCGCCTGGTCTACTCCACATCGGAGATCATGACGCACGCCAACCTCGGTGACCGGGACGTGGCGCTGCTGCACGGCCGGGCCGGCGAGCCGGGCGAGACGGTGCTGCGCTACGCCAGCGAGCCCCGCGTCCGGGTCCTCGCCGGTGACGTGGACACGGTCTGGGACGCGGCCCGGGGCGACCTGCGCCTCAACTACGTCCACCAGGGACTGGCGCGGGTCCGCGTGGACGGCGGCGGCCGTCCGCCGCTCGAGCTCCTGCTCGCCGACAGCGACACGGCGTCGACGTTCTGGCGGCTGGAGACCAGCCAGGGCCCGGTCCTGGTCCGCGGCGGGTACCTGGTCCGCTCCGCGGAGCGGCACGGCGCCACTTTGAAGCTGCGGGGCGACACCGACCAGCCGACCGAGCTGGAGGTGTTCGCCGGGCCCGGCGTGCGGCAGATCTTCTGGAACGGCCACCCGCTGCGCACCACCGTCCCCGGCCCCCGCGACGTCACGCTGCCGCAGCTGACGCACTGGCGGTACACGCGCGACGTGCCCGAGGCTGATCCGGCCTTCGACGACAGCTCCTGGGTGGTCGCCGACAAGGCGACGACGAACAACCCGACCCAGCCGGCGACCTTGCCGGTCCTCTACACCGACGACTACGGCTTCCACTACGGCGACGTCTGGTACCGCGGGCACTTCACCGCCACCGGCGGCGAGACCGGGATCTCGCTGACCGCCGGCACCGGCCGCGCGGGCGTCTGGGCGGCCTGGGTCAACGGCGTCTACCTCGGCACGGTCACCACCGGCACGGGCAGCGGCGAGCAGAACTCCAGCCGCGACTTCACGTTCCCGGACGGGGTGCTGAAACCGGGGCAGGACAACGTCATCGCCGTCCTGGTCCGGAACATGGGACACAACGAGGACGGCGGCAAGAACGACGCGCACAAGGCCCCGCGCGGGTTGCTCGCCGCCACCCTCCGCGGCGCCCAGCCGGCGTTGACCTGGCGGATCCAGGGTGGTTCGCCCGACCCGGTGCGGGGGCCCATGAACAACGGCGGCCTGCACGGCGAGCGGGTCGGCTACCACCTCAGCGGGTACCCCGACCACGGGTGGGCCGACGTGAGCCTGCCGCACCAGGAGACCGCGCCAGGCATCGCCTGGTACCGGACCACGGTCACCCTCCACCTTCCGTCCGATCAGGACGTTCCGGTCGGGCTGCGGTTCACCGACGACCCCGCCCGAAAGTACCGCGTGCTGATCTTCGTCAACGGCTGGAACGTCGGCCAGTACATCAACGAGCTCGGCCCGCAGCGCGTGTTCACCCTGCCCCAGGGCATCCTGCGCCACCGCGGGCAGAACACCATTGCACTGGCGGTGTGGTCGTACGACGAGAGCAGCGGCGGGCTCGGTCAGGTGAGCCTGGAGGCCCTCGGCAACTACGCCACCGGCATCCGGGTGGGCAATGTGGACAGTCCAGGGTACCGGGACGGGTGCCCGCGACGGTAACGATGCAGCGGCTAGCATGGCGGGCATGACGAGGATCTCCGTCGTGCCCGCCAACGAGACGAGCTGGGCCGACCTGCGGGCGATCTTCGGTACCCGTGGACCGGCATCCAGCTGCCAGTGCCAGCGCTACAAGCTGCGGCCGCGGGAGTCTTTCGCCTCCTTTCCCGCGAAGGAACGCGCCGACCGGCTGCGCGAGCAGACCGACTGCGGCCATCCGGAGTCGGGCACGACCAGCGGCCTCGTCGCGTACCTCGACGGCGAGCCCGTCGGCTGGTGCGCGGTCGAGCCGCGCCCGGCGTACACCGGGCTCGTGCGCAACAACCGGGTCCCGTGGGAGGGCCGCGCGGAGGACAAGACCGACGGCGGCGTCTGGGCGGTAACCTGCTTCCTCACCCGCGCCGGCTTCCGCAAGCGCGGGGTCGGCCGGGCGCTGGCGCGCGCCGCCGTGGACTTCGCCCGCGAGCGTGGCGCCCGCGCCATCGAAGGCTACCCGATCACCACCAAGAACGTGATCTCCGAGGAGCTCCACGTCGGCACCGTGGCCATGTTCGCCGGTGCCGGTTTTACCGAGGTCAGCCGCCCCACGCTGCGGCGTGCCGTGATGCGGATCGACTTCTCCGGCTAGGACCCCGGTCCCTCCCGGGTGAAGTCGTCGATCACCTCGGCGATGCCCTGCTCGACCGGCGAGCCGGCGGTGAGCATGCTGGCCTCCGCCGCCTGGTGGAACGCCGGGTCGGGGACGAACGCGGGCACGCCGAACGCTGCTGCCGCCCGGGGGCGCCGCGCCGTCCGCACCGCACCGGCGAGCTCGACGAGGCTCGCCTGCAGGTCGTTCAGGACGCGCGTCCCCGTGGCGGCCGGACGGGACGGCACGGGCTCGGCCGCCACCGTCGGCAGGTCGGTCCGCGGCCGCGGTAGCAGCGGCAGGTGGTCGAGCAGGTCCTCGGCGGCCGCGTCGCGCCGGGTCAGCGGCTTCGACCCGGGCAGGAACTGCCGCCGCACCGTGGCCGGGATGGTCGCGTGCTCGTAGAACGTCTCGTCCACGGTCCCGGCCGGGATCAGCGGGGAGATGGCCACCGCCGGCACCCGGACGCCGGTGATCGAGAAGTTGAACCCGGTCTTCGCGTCCACGATGCCGTCCGGCGGCACGACCGATTTGGGTGGCACGTGGTCGAAGAAGCCGCCGTGCTCGTCGTACGTGACGAGGAACAGCGTCTTCGCGAAGAGCCGGGGTCGCGCCACCAGAGCGTTGTGGATCTGCGCGATCAGTGCCTCGCCGGCGACGAAGCTGTCGCCCCTGACGGTGTTGTTGCCCGGGTGCTGGCTGTTGCCGTCGCCCGGGCCGAACCCGTGGTTCGGCTCCACGAACGCGTACGCCGGCAGGGTCTCCTCGGCGATGTCGCGCAGGAGCCGGTCCATGCCGTGGAAGTGGTCGGTCCCGCCCAACCAGAGCTTCGGGTACACCCAGACCTGTGCCACTCCATCGTGGTAGATGCCCCACCGGCCGGTGCCGAGGCGTTCGAAGATCGTCTCGTCGGTGTAGTAGCCCACCTCGATGTTGGTGGTCCCGTGTGAGGTGGCGGCGTGTGCGAACTGTCGGTTCGGCCAGGTCTCGCCGGGCACCGACGCGTGCCAGTTCACCAGGACGGCGTACTGCTTGGCGAGCGTGCCGAGGACCGGAATCAGCGACTCCGGGAAGCACCTCATGATCTCGTCGGCCTTGTTCAGGATCGGCGCCGGGCGGCGGAGCAGCCGGTTCCACAGTGCCTTGATCCTGCCGATGACCGCGTCATAGAGCCGCTCCCACCAGGTCAGGGGGCGCATCGTGCCGGACTGGATCTTGTGCTGGTACGAGGCGATGAAGCCACTCATGGTCGGCGTGCCCTGGCCGGGTGTGCCCGGCCGGCCGTACATCTGCAGCATCACGGCCTGATGGGAGTGGTCCGGATCGGTCCGCAGGACGGCCGACGCGCTCGCGGTCGCCGCGACCCGGCGACCGTCTGGACGGGACGGATCCACCGGACAGGACGGCGTCGGCTCAATGCGGTCGAGATTCGGGTAGTTCGGCGCATCGTGCTGCAGGAAGCCCAGCAGATGGTCGAACGAGCGGTTCTCCATCATCAGTACGATGATGTGCTCGATCCGGTCCCGGTCCAGGCCGGGCTCGGCTTGGTCGGCCATGACGTCACCTCCGCCGAAACGCCCATTATCCGTCCGCGCGCCAGCGTTCTGGAATGGCCGTGAGCGCGGTGTCGGAACAGCGACAAGCCGGTACCCGTAGCCGGGCACGAATGTCCGAACAGGACTGGCCGACGACGACCTGGCCGCGTCACAACGGTCCGGCCGCACCATCGCACGGGTGCGAGGCCGCGTGACGGTGATCTCAGTGCGGGTGGCCGGACGGGGACGCCTTGCGTGCCCGGGGATATCGTCCTCATGACCAAGGAAGCACGGGGAGGTCACCATGCGGGTCGCAGTCGCCGGCGCCACCGGGAACATCGGCAAGCTCACCGTCGCCGCGCTCGAACGGGACGGACACGAGGTCGTACGCATCAGCCGTTCGCTCGGCATCGACCTGACCAAGGGTGACGGGCTCGAGGAAGCGCTGGTCGGCGTCGAGGCGGTCATCGACGTCACCAACTGCCCGGCCACAGAGCGGGACGAGGCGGTGGCCTACTTCTCCGCCACCACCCGGAACCTGCTCGCCGCGGAGGAGCGGGCCGGTGTCGGTCATCACGTCCTGCTCTCGATCGTCGGGATCGACCGGGTCGAGGGCAACGCGCACTACGCCGGCAAGCGGGAGCAGGAGCGCCTGGTCGCCGCCGGACCGGTGCCCTGGACCATCGTCCCGGCGACACAGTTCCACGACTTCGCCGCCATGGTGACGAGCTGGACCGAGCGGGACGGGGTGGCGACCATCGCGCCGCTGCTCGTCCAGCCGATCGCGCCGGCGGATGTGGCCGACATCCTCGCCGAGATCGCCACCGGCCAGCCGCAGGGGCGGTACGTCGACGTCGCCGGACCGGAGACCCAGGACCTGGTGGACATGGCCCGGCGCACGAACCAGGCGCGCGGTCGCGCGGTGCGGCTCGTGCCGACCTGGGACGGCCTGTTCGGCCTGGCCATGGCGGGTAACGTCCTGCTTCCCGGGGAGAACGCCCGCATCGCGCCCACGACGTTCGAGCAATGGCTGGCAGCGCAGTAGCCGCAGGCATCGCCGCATCGAGATAGTTGATAGCTCCGACTAACTCAGACTATCATCGACCTCGATGTAACCCGCGCTGCGGAGGTGGGGCCATGACCACGGCGATCAGGCGGGTGCTCCTCGCGGCGACCGGTGTGGCGACCGCGCTGGCCGGGGCGCTGGCCCCGGCGACCTCACCGGCGCCCGCCAGCGCCACCGGCGCGACGCTGGCCTCGTACCCGAACCCGGGCTTTGTGACCGGTGACATCGGCGTACACGACCCATCGGTGGTCAAGGCGCCGAACGGCACCTACATCCTGGTCCACACCGGCAACAACGTGGCCATCAAGACCTCCACCGACCGGACCGCGTGGCGCAACGCGGGAGTCGTCTGGCCCAACGGCGCGCCGTGGACCCGCACCTACACCGGCGGGAGCGCCAATTTGTGGGCGCCGGACATTTCCTGCCACAATGGACAGTTTTATCTGTACTACTCGGCATCCACGTTCGGCTCACAACGCTCGGCCATCTTCCTGGCCACCAGCCCGACCGGCGCGGCCGGCTCGTGGACCCATCGCGGGCTGGTGATCGAGAGCAGCGCCGCCGTGAACTACAACGCCATCGACCCGAACCTGGTGGTGGACGCCAGCGGCCGGTGGTGGCTGGCCTTCGGCTCGTTCTGGAGCGGCATCAAGCTGATCCGCCTCGACCCGGCCACCGGTCTGCGGTCCACGACGGACACCGCGGTCCGGTCGCTGGCCACCCGGCCGCCGAGCGTCAGCGGGGCGATCGAGGCACCGTTCATCTACCGCCACGGCGGCTACTACCACCTGTTCGTCTCGTTCGACTTCTGCTGCCGCGGCGCCGCCAGCACGTACCGGGTGATGGTCGGCCGGTCAAGCTCGGTCACCGGCCCGTACACCGACCGCGCCGGGGTCCCGATGACCGCCGGCGGGGGCACCCAGGTACTCGCGGGGCACGGCTTTGTCCACGGCCCCGGCCACCCGGCGGTCATCTCCGATGTCGACGCGGACGTGCTCTTCTACCACTACTACGCGGACAACAACGCCGCGCTGCTCGGCATCAACCTGATCGGCTGGGACGCGGCCGGCTGGCCGTTCGTGTACTGAGTCGGACGGTCGCCGCAACGCCGGCGAGCGGTCCGCCACGGTGGCGTCAGGGCCACATTTCTGGGTACCCGTCTCGCGTGACGACTGCCCACGATCGCCAGCTGGCCCGGTTGGCACGAGAGCGCTTCGGTTGGCGAAAGCTGAGCCCGCTGCAGATGGCTGCACTGCGGGCCGTGCTGGACGGGCGGGACGTGCTGGGCGTACTGCCGACCGGGTACGGGAAGTCGGCGATCTACCAGCTGCCCGCACTGCTGCTGGACCGGACCACCCTGGTCATCTCTCCCCTGCTCGCCCTGCAACGGGACCAGATCGAGGCGCTCACCCGCGCCGGTACCGCCGCCGCCCAGCTGACCGGGGAACAGTCGGCTGGCCAGCGGGACGAGGTGCTCGCCGCGGCCCGGCGCGGCGAGGTCCGGTTGCTGTACGTCACGCCGGAGCAGCTCGCCGACCCGTCCCGGCTGGCCGGCGTACGGCCGGGGCTGGTCGCCGTCGACGAGGCGCACTGCGTGTCGGCCTGGGGGTACGACTTCCGGCCGGACTACCTGCACCTGGGCGCGGCCATCCAGGCGCTGGGCCGGCCCGCGACCGTCGCGCTCACCGCCACCGCCTCACCGCCGGTGCAGGACGACATCACCGAGCGCCTGCGGCTGCGGGACCCGCTGGTCCTGGTGTCCGGAGTGGACCGTCCCAACCTGCAGCTGGCCGCGTTCCACTGCCCGGACGAACCCACCCGGACACAGCGGCTGCTCAGCCTGGTCGAGCAGGTGTCCGGCGCCGGCATCGTCTACGCGCCAACCCGCCGCCGGGCCGAACACACCGCGCAGGCCCTGTCCAGCGCCGGCCATCCGGCACGGGCGTACCACGCCGGGCTGTCCCGCGCGGCCCGAGGCGAGATCCATCAGGAGTTCATTGACGACCGCGCCCCGATCGTCGTGGCCACCACCGCGTTCGGCATGGGCATCGACAAGCCCGACATCCGGTGGGTCTTCCACACCGCGCTGCCGGAGTCGCCGGACGCGTACGTGCAGGAGATCGGCCGCGCCGGACGGGACGGCGAGCCGGCCGCCACCGTGCTGCTGTGGCAGGAGCCGGACGCCTCCCTGCGCCGGTACTTCGCCAGCGGCTCGCTCGCCGCGGAGCAGGTGCGCGCGGTCATCGACGCGGTACGGCCAGGCGGGTCGACCCGGCGGGAGGTAGCCGAGCGCAGCGGCGTCAAGGCGCGGCGGCTCGGCACGATCCTCGCCCTGCTCGAACAGGTCGGCGCCGTGCGTACCAATGGCCGGCGGATCAGCCTCCGCGGCGGTGACCCCGCTGCGGCCGTCGCGGAGGTGGTCCGCCAGGCTGGCCGGCAGGAGGTCATCAGGCAGTCCAGGGTGGACATGATCCGCCAGTACGCGCAGACCGGGGCGTGCCGCGGCGAGTTCCTGGCCGCGTACTTCGGGCAGCGGCTACCCGGGCCGTGCGGCCACTGCGACAACTGCGCCGCGGGCCGCTCAGCGACCCCGCCGACGGAATGGGCGGACTACCCCACGCACTCCGTGGTCCACCACCGGGAGTGGGGCCGGGGCATCGTGATGGGCCACGAGCCTGACCGTCTCACGGTGCTCTTCGACGAGGTCGGCTACCGTACCCTGGCCCTCGCGGCGGTCCGCGAGCACGACTTGCTGGTGCGTTGAACTTCGCCGCCAACCGAGGCTGGCCCTGATCGAAGCTGGCGGCGCGGCCCGGGGGCGGAATCTCCGGCGGCCGCGGGATAATTTGCCAGGTTCGGCCGTTATACACCTGATTTGTCGCCTATGGTTGGTGCCATGTCCAGCCGACTCCGCATCTTCGCCGCGCTCCTCGCGGCGGTGTTGCTCGGCGTCGGCGGCTTCTTCTGGACAAGGGCCGCCGACCGGGGGACCTCCTCGCCGGCTGACTCATCCGACCGCGCCGGAGCGGCCGCCCGGCCGCTGCCGGCGTCCGGCACCCCGGTCCGGGGGATGCCGCCGAATCCCACGACCGGGAACGTCTACGCCGCGGCCGGCCCGGGGATGCTCAGCGCGGCGGTCCGCGGCGACCGTTCGCTGGTGTACGTGCCGAACACCCGCAGTGACGACGTCTGGGTCATCGACCCGACGAAGTACAAGGTGGTGGCGAAGTTCCCCGGCGGGCCGGAGCCGCAGCACGTCGTGCCGTCGTACGACATGCGCACGCTGTACGTCGCGTCGAGCCGTGCGCCGAACGGGGGTGTGATCCCGGTCAATCCGCGAACCGGCCGGCCGGGCAAATTCGTCAACCTGCGCGACGTCTACAACCTCTACTTCACGCCGGACGGCAAGCAGGCGATCGTGGTCGCCGAGGCGTACCAGCGGCTGGACTTCTACGACCCGACCACCTGGCGCCGGGCGAGGTCGGTCCGGTTCCCGCAGTGCGCCGGCATCAACCACATGGACTACTCGGCCGACGGCCGGATCATGCTGTTCAGCTGCGAGTTCGCCAACCGGATGCTGGTCCTGGACACGGCGACACTGCGCAAGCTGCGCGAGTTCCGGCTCACCGAGACGGCGGACGGGATGCCGCAGGATACCCGGCTCACCCCGGACGGGCGGCATTTCCTGGTCGCCGACATGCGCGCAAACGGGGTGTACGTCTTCGACGGGCAGGCGACCAGGCAAATCCGGTTCATCCGGACCGGCCGGGGGGCGCACGGCATCTACTTCAGTCGCGACGGCCAGCGAGGCTTTGTCACCAACCGGGACGCCGGCACGATCACCGTCCTGGACATGGCGACGCTGAAGCCGACCAGTACCTGGCGGATCCCGGGCGGCAGCCCAGACATGGGTGGGCTGTCGGCGGACGGTAAGGTCCTGTGGCTGTCCGGCCGCTACGACGACGAGGTCTACGCGGTGAGCACCCGCGACGGCAGGCTGCTGGCCCGCATCCCGGTCGGCCGGGGCCCGCACGGCCTGTGTGTCTGGCCGCAGCCCGGTCGCTACTCCCTGGGGCACACCGCCAACATCCGCTAACGCCGGTCGCCGTGGTCACCGCCGGAGCAGCGACCACGGCAACCATCCATCAGGGGGCGGGGTAGTCGGTCACGTACACCGGCGCGCCGACCCTGGTGGTGTCGGCCGGGTCGCCGACGCCGTTGACGACGTGGTCGATCGTGCCGGCGCTGAGGTTGACCGTCATGATGTGGTGCAGCCGGACCCCAGGCCGCTGCGGCACCTCGAAGCCGTTCTCGGTGTGGATCGAGGGGTTGTTCTGGTTGAACACGTACACGCCGGCGCCGTACAGGCGGTGCCTGCGCACCTTGTCGCCCACCTTGTAGCCGGCGTAGCCCTCGACGCTGCCGTTCATCCAGTCGGCCTGCGTCGGCGGGTCGTACGGCAGCTCGTTCTGGTAGAGGATGGTCGTGCCCCCGTTGCCGTTCCAGACCGTGTTGTACCGCTGGAAGTGCTCGACGAACAGGCCGGTGGCCGTCACGTTGTCGCCGTTGACCACGAGGCCGTACCGCCCGATGTTGGTGTTCCAGCGCTCGGTGTCGCCGCCGGTGAAGCCCTCCACGCCGTGGTCGGCGCGCCACACCCAGGTGTGGTCGATGAGCACGTTGTCGCTGTTGACCTCGAGTGCGATGTTCGCCTTCCCGATGTGCGGCCCGCCCACCCGGAAGTACACATCGGACAGTGTGGTCGGGTCACCCGGCCGGCTCCGCCCGTGGCCGTGCTCACGGCCGACCCGCAGCAGAACGGGCGACTCGGTGAGCCCGGCGTCGATGGTCACCCCCGCGACGATCACACCCGGGACGTCGGCGACGTCGAGCGGGGTCGAGCCGCCGACGGCGGTCAGCGTGGCGTGCCCGACGCCGAGCACCACCGTGTCCGGGCGCCGGACCTCGATGCTGCGGGCCACGTCGTACACGCCGGGGGTGAGCAGAAGGTGCCTGCCCCGGGCGAGCTGGGCGTTGATGGTCTGGACCGAGTCGGACGGCTTCGCCACGTAGAAGTCGGACAGCGGGATCGTGCGTCCGGGTGTCATGCCGTCGGCCCAGGAGATGCCACTGGTGTTGCGCCGGGCTACCGGCACCCGGACCTGGTAGCTGCCCTTGGCGTCGACGAAGAGGTACGGCTTCTCCCGGCTAACCGGCGTGGTGGCGAGCGTCGTATACGGCGGGTTGGGGAAGGCGGAGTCGTCCGGAGCACCGGTCACGCCCGCGAAGACCTGGTTCCACACACCGTTGGTCCAGCCGCCGATCTCGCTGTTGCGGGTCAGCCACTGCTGCTGAGATCCATTGAGGACGTTCGGCAGCCGCGAGTCGGCGATGAAGCCGCCGCTGGCGAACTGCGGACCGGCCGTGCAGTAGTCCATCAGGGACAGGGTGGCACCGGAGATGTTCAGCCGGCGCATGGAGACGGCCTGCGAGACCGCCCAGAAGTTGGCCGAGGACCGGCAGGCATCCTGTCCCGCCGGGTTCACGTTGAGGGTCAGGTTGGCCAGGGTGCGCCAGAAGTTGACCAGCGCCAGGCAGTTGCTCGTCCCGCCGTCGGCGAGGCAGCGGTTGTAGACCTCGATCTTGCCGTTGATCACCACGTCGGTGGGCGAGGCGCCCAGCCCGGCGATCTCGGTGTAGTACCCCACCTTGATCTGCAACGGCTGCTCGGCCGTGCCGTAGGTGCCCGGCTTGAACAGGAATGCGTACCGGTTGGTGCCCATCTCGGTGTCGACCTGCGCCGCGTGCGCCGCGTCGAGCGCCGCCTGGATCTGGCTGACCGGCATGCTCGGATCGAAGATGGTGACGTTCGGGCCGAAGTCCGGCGGGCCGGCGTGCGCTGCGGCGGCGGGAGCCGGCCCGGTGGTGGCGGCGACGACCGCCGCGACCAGACCCAGCGGGAGGGCCCGACGGATGAGCTGCCGGTGCATGCCTCGCGTCCAGGTGTCCATGCGTTCGTCCTCTCGCTGGCGGCACCCTGGGGTGGGAGCGTAGCGGCAGGTGCGTGAGAGCGCTCTCTCACTATGCCTGACCCACGCTGCTGTGGGGAAGGGTCAACTCGGGCGATGTCCGTCAGCCTCGATCGGCGGGGACCTTCTCGTGATCAGCGAGCCCGGTCGCACCCACCCTCGGTCTCCACCAGAGTGGGACCAGCGTCCCGGCCCTGGACGGTTCCTGGCGGCTCGCGACCCGGCGGCTGGGCCGCCGTGGTCGTCAGATCCGCTCAGCCGGCCAGTTCCTCCGCGGGCAGGAGGGTGCCGACCTGGGCCCGTACCCGCTGGACCGCCTCCCAGTCCTCCGTGCTCAACGTGGCCAGCGCGGCGGGGAAGACGCCGTCCTGCTCCTTCAGGATGTGGTCGCGCAGGACGTCCATTGTGGTCAGAAGCCGGTCCGGCCAGGTCGGGTCACCGGGTATCTGCTCCGCCGCCTCGTCGAGGACGGACTCGATGCGGCGATGCTCGGCCACCAGGGCGTCGATGTGGTCCGGAAATTCCGTCCGGAAGGCTGGAAAGAGGCCGTCCTCCTCGACTCGGGTGTGCGGGGCCAGGATGGCGGCGATCCGCCGGGATATCTGCGCCATCCGCGGGCCGTCGCCGGCCCGGTGCGCCTGGCGCAGCTCGCCGATCAGGCCGACGACCAGGTCGTGTTCGCGGGTGAGGCAGTCGATCGGGTCCAGGGTCTGGCAGCCACAGTATTCACACATCGGCGGTCGTTCCGTTCTGTACGGCCCGGCGGGCGTCAGCGCCCGGCGAGGAGACGATGGCGGCGGCGGTCCCGACCATGGTCGTGGCCGCGAACAGCAGGGCGGCCACGGGCACGAGAACCGGGGCCGTAACCGGCGGGGTCGGAGCCCGGAAGGTGATCGCGGAGCCGGCCGGCGCCAGCCGCCGTCGCCGGCCGGCTGCCGGGTCGCCGGCGCCGGCTCGGGTGACCCACGTCTGCCGCAGACTCATGGTCGTCTCCGCTGTGCCGTTGCTGCGTCACCTCGCTGGCTTGACGACGAGGCCCGCGGGTGCCCGCACCTCTCCCAGCATCTCGCACTCGCGGCCGCGCCGGACAGGGACCTTAGACCCCACCGTAACCGATGCCTGGCCCGTCCGCCCTCTCGATCCGGCCCGCCACCGGTCAGGCCGGCTCCGCCAGCCGTTCCAGGCGCACCTGCCAGACCTCGGGGCCGGACTGCAGCCACTCCGCGCGGACCTGGCCCCCGAACCGGTCGGCGATCTCGGCGAGGACCGGACGGGGCGCGTGGTTCGCGACCAGCACCACTGCCTCGCCCGGCGCCAGGCCTTCCACAATGGACAGCACCAGGGCGTGCCGCCGGCTGTGCGGGACGTCCCGCACGTCCAGCCGCTTGTCGACGCTGAGCACCGGCGCCGGCGCCGCGCCCGCGGGCTGGTCGCCGCCGCAGCCGCACCCGCCGCAGCCGCAACCCCCGCCGGCGCCCGCAGCGTCGGTGGCGGCGCCGGTCACCTCGCCGGCCTCATCGCCGTGGGCCTCACCGCCGCCGGCCTTCCCGAGCACCTCGTGCATCCCGGAAAGGATCTGGGTCAGTGACACCTCCGGCGTGGCGACCAGCAGGGGAAGCACCAAGTCGTTCTCCTTCGCCAGGTGGACGGCGAAGAGCGCGGCCAGGGCACGGGCGGTTGCGGCCGCCCGGATCAGCGAGCCGGCGTTGGCGAGCTCGGCCACCAGGTCGGAGAGGCTGCGGTGCTCGTTGACCATGCCCTCGACGAGCAGGCGACCGTCGGGCAGGGCCGCGGCGGGCGGGTAGAGCGCGGCTTCCTCGGCCTGGGCATGCGGCAGGATCTCCCGTCGCAGGTAGCTCAGCAGGTCCTGGCGTGCCGCTTCCGCCTTGAGCAGGTACTGGCTGTCCACCTCGCGCACCAGCGCCTCGACCCGCTTGGTGAGCCCCTCGGAGAGCTCGGCGTGGTGGCTGACGACCGCACGGGCGGTGAGCGCGTTCGCGGTGACCTGGCTGGCGGTGGGTTCGGCGGCGACCTGTGACATCGGATCCCTCTCCTGGTTTTGCTGACATCTCTCGTTATAACGTTGGTTCTCGTGGAAGTGGTAGGGCTTGGACCCTCGAGTGAGGTACCCGACACCGCCCGGCACCGGGCGCTCTCGGCCGCCAGCCGGGTCCGGATGTTGGACCTGATCCGTCGCAGCGACGGCGGCATGACCGCCGGACAGGTGGCGGAGGCGACCGGGCTGCACCCGAGCACGGTGCGCGCACACCTGGAGCAGCTCGCCGAGTCGGGGCTGCTCACCCGCGAGCGCCGCGGCGACGGCTCGCCGGGCCGGCCCGCCTGGCGGTACCGGGCCGCGCCGATACCCGAGATCGACCAGGCCGTCGCAAGCCGGGACCGCCCCTACCGCGACCTGGCCTCCGCGCTGATCGGGTACCTCGCGCGGGACGCCGAGGACCCGCACACCGCCGGGGTGCGGGCCGGACGGGACTGGGGCCGGGCGCTGGCCGCACCGCTGCCTCGCGGGCGGCCGGTGGACGGCCTGGTCCAGGTCCTCGACCGGCTCGGGTTCTCGCCCCAGGTCGTCGACCGGCCCCGGCCCGGCGCCGCGGTCGTGCACCTGCGCTCCTGCCCGTTCCTCGAGCTCGCCCTCGCCAGCCCGGATGTGGTCTGCGGCGTACACCAGGGGGTCATCGGCGGCGCGCTCGGCGCGCTCGGCGCCTCGGCCGCCGACAGCGTGCTGGAGCCGTTCGCCCTCCCCGGCGCATGCGTGGTCCGAATCCGGACGGGCGCGATATCCGGTGCCACGCCGCCGGCGGCGGGGCGCTCCGGGCCCAGCGATGGACGGGCAGGGCGATGAACGGGCCTAGCGTGCCGGGTGTCCCGGTCCGGTGGCGGCTGCCGGTGCTGGCCGGTGCCGCGCTGGCCCTGCTCGGCGGGCTCTACGCGGCACTGGTCCTGCTCGGCGTGACGGTCCCGGACACGCCCGCCGGTATCGGCCGCTCACACGGGCCTGCGATGGTGTTCGGACTGGTCGGCACGCTGGTCGCGGTGGAGCGGGCGGTCGCTCTCGGCGCCCGGTGGGGCCTGCTCGCGCCGGCCTGCTCGGCGCTGGGCGCGCTCGTGCTGCTCGCCGGTGGGCCGGCTCTGGCCGGCCGACTCCTGCTGGCCACCGCGGGGGCGGCCCTGCTGTGCGGGTACGCCGCGTTGTGGCGCCGGCAGGCCACCGTGGCGCTGCTCGCCCAGGCCGCCGGCGCCTTCTGCTGGTACGCCGCGGCACTGCTGTGGCTCGGCGGCTTCCCGGTCGACCAGACGGTGCCCTGGCTGGCCGGCTTCGTGGTGCTCACCATCACCGGCGAGCGGCTGGAGCTCACCCACCTCGGCACCGCGCAGCCGGGCGCGCACCGGCCCGCCGCCGAACGCTGGTTCCTGGTGGCGGCGGTAGGGCTGCTCGCCGGCCAGGCGGCCAGCCTGCTCTGGCCGGTGGCCGGCTATCGCCTGTGGGGACTGGCCCTGCTGGGCATGGTGGCCTGGCTGGCCACCTTCGACGTGGCCCGGCACACCGTGCGCGGCCGCGGCCTGCCGCGGTACGTGGCGGTGGCGTTGCTGGCCGGCTACGGCTGGCTGGCGGTGGCGGGGCTGCTGTGGGCCGGCGATGGCGCCGTCACCGCCGGCCCGCGCTACGACGCCACGACGCACGCGGTGTTCCTCGGCTTCACCATGTCGATGATCTTCGCCCACGCTCCGGTCATCCTCCCCGCCGTCCTGCGCCGGCCGCTGCCGTACCACCCGGTCTTGTTCGTGCCGCTGGCGATGTTGCACCTGTCCCTGGCCGCCCGGCTCGGGCTCGGCGACTGGTTGGGGCTGGCCGCGGTCTGGCGGTGGGCCGGCGTCGCCAATGAGCTGGCCGTGGTCGGGTTCGCCGCGTGCGCGGCCGTGCTGGCCGTGCGGGCTCGCCGGGTGGGGGCGGCCGTTCGTCGCCGGGCGGCGGTGGTGGCGGTGAGCCGATGACCGCGGCGACCGGGCCGACCCCGACCACCGGGCGCGGGCAGACCACCGGGCCGACCCCGGCCACCGGCCCGGGGCCGACCAGCGGGCCGGATCCGGCCGCCGCGGCCAGGCCCGGCCGGGCGCCGGCCGGAGACCGCACCGTGGGCCGGGCCGGCTGGCACCGGCGCACGGGCCTGGTGCCGATCGGCTACCTGGCCGCGATGGTCGTGGTCGGCTTCGCCCATCCGGTGCTGCCGCAGAGCCGGTGGCTGCTGATCCACCTGCTGCTGCTCGGCGCCGTCACCAACGCCATCGTGGTGTGGAGCGCGCACTTCGCCGCGGCGATCCTGCGCTCGCCGGCCCCCGCGAAACGGGGCGGTGAAGCCGCCCGCCTGGTGCTGCTCAACCTCGGCATCGTGGCCGTGCTCGCCGCCGGCAGCGCGGGGCCGCGGTGGCTGGGCGTGGCCGGCGCCGGCGCCGTCTTCGCCGCGGTCGCCATCCACCTGGGCGTCCTGGCCGCCCGGCTGCGGCGGGCGCTGCCCGCCCGGTTCGCGGTCACCGTGCACTACTACCTGGCCGCCGCGCTGGCGTTGCTGGCCGGTATCCCGGCCGGGGCGTGGATGCTGGTGGTCGACGACGACGTGCGCCCCCGGCTGCTGCTGTTCCACGCCCACGTCAACCTGCTCGGTTGGGTCACCCTGACCGTGCTGGGCACCCTGCTCACGCTGTGGCCCACGGTCCTGCGCACCCGCATGGTCGACAGCGCCCTGCCGGCCGCCGTCCGCGGCCTGCCGCTGTGCATCGCCGGACTGGTCTGCCTCGGCGCCGGCACACTGGCCTGGTGGCCGGTGCCCGCCGCGGCCGGGCTGGCCCTGTTCGCGGTGGCCGCGCTGCTGGCCATGGTCGCGGCCGGCGCCGCCGCCCGACAGCGTCCGCCGGCGTCCTTCGCCGCCTGGTCGATCGCCGCCGGCCTGGGCTGGCTGCTGGTGGCCCTGGCGTGGGACGCGGTCCTGCTGCTGAGCGCCCCGGACGCCGCGACCGCGGCGGACCGGTTCGGTTCGGTCCTCGTCCCGCTGGGCGGCGGGTTCGTCGCGCAGGTGCTGCTCGGCGCCCTCTCCTACCTGCTGCCGATGACGCTGGGCGGTGGCCCGGCGGCGGTCCGCGCCCGCACCGCCCGGCTCGACGCCCACTGGCCGCAGCGGGTCACCATGGCCAACCTCGCGCTGGTGGTGTACCTGCTGCCCGTCGGCCCGTACCCGCGGATCACCACGTCCCTGCTGCTCCTCGCGGCGCTGGTGCAGTTCCTTGTCCCGGCGCTGCGCATCCTGCTGACCAGAACGAGGTAAGTCCCATGCCGACCGTCCCACCTCCCGACGCCGGCGCGCCCTCCGACGCCGGCCGGCCTTCCGACGCCGGACGGCCTTCCGGCGCCGGCCGGCCGGGGTCGCCGGCTGTCCCCCCGCTCGGCGGCGTCGCCGCCGGCATCGCGCTCGTGCTGCTCGCCGTCCTGGTCGGCGCCGTCGGCCAGCGTACGGCCGGCGCCGGCCCGGCCACCGTGGCTGGCTCGACGGTGCCGCCGACCGGGCGCACCACCACCATCGCCGTCACGGCCAAGGGCATGCGCTACCAACCGGACCACCTGACCGTGCCGGCCGGTGACCGGCTGGTCATCGTGCTGACCAACGCCGACAGCCGCCGCCACGACCTGGTCCTGGCGACCGGGGCGCGCACCCCCCTGCTGGCCGAGGGCGCCACCGCGCGGCTGGACGCGGGCATCATCGGCGGCACCGTCGCGGGGTGGTGCTCGCAGCCCGCCCACCGGCAGGCCGGCATGACCCTGACGATCAGCACGACCAGCGGCTCGGCAAGCACCACCGAACCGGGCACCACCGACCCGGCCGCGCCGATGCCCGGCATGAGCCACGGCACGGGAGGGCCGACCGTGGACGCGATGGCCGACCCGGGGCCCGGCTTCACCGCCCGCGACGCCGCCCTCGCGCCCGCGCCACGCGGACGCCTGCACCGGGTCACCTTGCACGCGCAGGAGGTCCAGCGGGACATCGCTCCCGGCGTCCGGCAGAAACTGTGGACGTTCAACGGCAGCGCACCCGGCCCGGTGCTGCGCGGGCGGGTCGGTGACGTCTTCGAGGTCACCCTCGTCAACGACACCGGCGTCGAACACGGCATCGACTTCCACGCCGAGGCGCTCGCCCCGGACCAGGCGATGCGCACCATCGAACCTGGACAGTCCACAGTCTACCGGTTCACCGCCGTCAAGGCCGGCATCTGGATGTACCACTGCTCGGCCATGCCGATGCTGTACCACATCGGCAACGGCATGTACGGAGCACTGATCATCGACCCGCCCGACCTGCCGCCGGTCGACCGCGAGTTCGTGCTGGTCCAGTCGGAGTTCTACCTCGGCGGGCAGAACCAGCCGGGTGACTTCGCCAAGATGCGCGCCGACCAGCCCGACGCGGTGGTGTTCAACGGGTACGCGTCACAGTACGCATTCCGGCCCCTCACCGCGCGCGCCGGCCAGCGAGTGCGGATCTGGGTGCTCGATGCCGGCCCCAACCGGTCCAGCGCCTTCCACATCGTCGGGGCTCCCTTCGACACGGTCTACGTCGAGGGCGGCTACCGGCTGCGCCCAACCGACCCGGGTGGGGCGCAGACCCTGGACCTCGCCCCGGCCAGCGGCGGCTTCGTGGAGACCACCTTCACCCAGCCCGGCAACTACCCGTTCCTCAGCCATGCCATGGCCGACGCGGATCGGGGTGCCCGCGGCGCCGTGCAGGTGACCCGGTGAACGCCGGGACGAGGCCCTGAGCCGCACGGCGCAACCACCGGCCGGCCCAGATCACTGTGGACGGACGCAGACGCAGCAGCCGCCAGGCCGCGGTCGCAGCTCGGCGCGCAGCGTGTCGCACCCGAGCCCGGCCAGCAGGCCGCTGACGAACTCCAGGTTGATGCCACAGATGAGAGCGGTGTGCCGGGCGGCCAGGGCGTGGAACGGGCAGTTGTCCAGGACGATCTCCGCCCGCTCGGTGCGCGGCTCGTAGCCGAGGTCGGCCAGGGCGCGGGCCGCCCGGTCGGACGGCTCGCCGGCGCGGTACGGGCTGCCCGCGCCGACGGCCTGACCGAGCGCGGCCGCGTGCCGGTGCGCGGCGGCGCGGGCGTCGGTGGGCTCGGTGGCGATCGCGTCGGCGAGGATCGCGCCCACGATCTCGTAGTGCCGCTGCGGCACCGTCAGGGCCAGCCCTTCGCCGCTGACCTCGTACACCTTGGGCGTGCGGCCGCGCCCGCGGCGGCGCGTCGCGGGCGCCTCGTAGCGCGCGCGCAGGACGCCGGCCTCGACGAGCTTGTCGAGGTGGAAGGCGGCGAGGTTGCGCGAGATGTCGACCGCCTGGGCCGCCTCCTCCCGGGTCACCGGGCGGCGCTCCCGACGCACATGGTCGTAGAGCGACCGCCGCACGGGATCCACCAGTGCGGCGACCACCTGCCAGCTGCGGTCCACCGCTGAGAGATTATCACCAAACAACACTATTGAAAATCTGCCCACGGTACGGCAGGATTTCCGCCAGTGCACGTTGGTGGAAATGGGGTGCTGGCATGTCGGTGGTTGGGAACGGGGCGAAGCCACGACCGGAGGCGCTTTCGGAGACGGTGCGCGACCCGGTCGCGGCCGAGCAGGCAGCCGCTGACTTCCTGCGCGCGCTCGGCGTCCCACTCGACCGTGAGGGTCTGGCCGGCACGCCGCGACGGATGGCGCGTGCCTACGCGGAGCTGCTCACCCCCCGGGCGTTCGACCTGACCACGTTCGCCAACGAGGACGGCTACGACGAGCTGGTCCTGGTGCGCGACATCCCCCTGTCGTCGATCTGCGAGCACCACTTCCTGCCGTTCTTCGGCCGGGCCCACGTCGGCTACCTGCCCGGCGACCGCATCCTTGGTCTGTCCAAAGTGGCTAGACTGGTCGAGGCGCAGGCGCGCGGCCCGCAGGTGCAGGAGCGGTTGACCAAGCAGATCGCCGAGTGGCTCGACACGAAGCTGCGGCCACGAGGGGTCGGCGTGATCATCGAGGCCGAGCACATGTGCATGACGCTGCGCGGCGTCCGCGCGCTCGGCGCCCGCACCGTCACCTCAGCACTGCTCGGCACGCTACGCACGGACACCCGCTCCCGGGCGGAGTTTCTCGAGCTCGTCCACAGCGATTCCGGTACGCGGTGATTCCGGTACGCGATTCTCGTCCACTGGCTGAGGAGTTTGGATGGAAGACCTGTTCGTGATCGTCGGCGGCGGCCTCGCCGGAGCAATGGCCGCCCAGACCCTGCGGGAGGAGGGCTTCGCCGGGCGCATCACGGTGCTCTGCGCGGAGGACCACCGCCCGTACGAGCGGCCGCCACTGTCCAAGGCGTACCTGTCCGGGTCGGCCGACCGGGAGTCCGTCTTCGTCCACCCGGACGGCTGGTACGCCGAGCATGACGTGACGCTGCTGGCCGGGGTGCGGGCCACCGCGGTCGACCCGCAGGCGCACACCGTGGCGACCAGCGACGGCAGCCTCCTGCGCTACACGAAGCTGTTGCTGGCCACCGGATCCACACCGCGCCCGTTGCCGGCTGCCGGTGCGGACCTCGACGGGGTGCACTACCTGCGCACCGTCGCCGACGCGGACAGCCTGGCCCCGCGGCTGGTCGAGGGCGCCCGCGTCGTCGTGGTCGGCGGCGGCTGGATCGGCCTGGAGGTGGCCGCAGCCGCCCGTGCCGCCAAGGCGGACGTGACCGTGGTCGAGACGGCGGCCATGCCCCTGCAGCGGGTGCTCGGCCGCGAGGTTGCCCGGGTCTTCGTCGACCTGCACGAGGCGAACGGCGTACGCGTGATCTCGGGCGCATCGGTGCGGGAGCTGCTCGGTTCCGGGCGGGTCGAGACGGTCAAGTTGACCGATGGCACCCAACTCGCCGCCGATCTCGTGGTCGTCGGTATCGGCGCGCAGCCCAACCTGGAGCTGGCCGTCAACGCCGGCCTCGACGTGGGCGACGGCGTGCTGGCCGACGCGAGCCTGCGCACCAGCGATCCGGACATCTTCGCCGCGGGGGACGTGGCCGCCGCGGAGCACCCGATGCTGGGCCGGCGGGTGCGCGTCGAGCACTGGGCCAACGCTCGCCACAGCGGCGTCGCCGCCGCCAAGGCGATGCTCGGCCAGCCCGTCCGCTACGACCGCGTCCCGTACTTCTACACCGACCAGTACACCTCGCACCCCAGCATCGGCATGGAGTACGCGGGCTGGGCCCTGCCCGGCGAGTACGACGAGGTGGTCTTCCGGGGCGACCCCGCGGTCCGGCCCGATGCCAGCCCGGAGTTCATCGCGTTCTGGCTCAAGGGCGGCTGCGTGCTCGCCGGCATGAACGTGAATGTCTGGGACGTGCAGGAGAACATCCAGGCGCTGGTGCGGGCGGGTTACGCCGGCAAGCAGGTGGACCCGAAGAAGCTCAGCGATCCGGACGTGCCGCTCAGCGAGCTGGTGCCCTGACCGGCCGCTGACGCCGGCCACCGGCTTCCGGCGGCCGCGCGGCCGGCGTCAGCGGTCCCCGGACGGTGCCGCCGTCGACTCCCGCAGCCGCAGCGACGGGCTGATGATCACTCGGTGCGCGGGCCGGTCGGGGTCGGCGAGTCGCTCCGCGACCAGCCGGACGGCGGCCTGCCCGATGGAGCGGCGCGGCGGGCGTACCGCGGTCAGCGGCGGGCTGAACAGGCCGGCCACCTCGTCGTCGTACGCGACCACGGACAGGTCCCCCGGCACGGCCAGGTGGCGGTCCTCGCAGCGCTGCACCAGCGCGATCGCCTCGGCGTCGGCGTGCACGAGCAGCGCGGTCGTGCCCGTCTCCAGGCACCGGTCGAGGATGCCGTCGAGGGCGGCGTCCCACTCCGGCGGGACGGTCGCGGTGCGGCCGGCGTACCGCGACGCCGACCAGCTCCAGCTCCGCACGTCGGGCACCAGGGTGTCCACTGTGGTGGCGGGGTCGATGCCGCATTCCGTCGCCGCGTCCAGCCACCCGCGGTGCACGTGCGGCGTGGTGGGGCTGTGCTCGGCCAGCACCGCGCCGACCTTCCGGTGCCCGAGCGAGACCAGGTGCCGGACCGCCATCGCGGCGCCCAGCGCGTGGTCGGTCACCACCGACTCGAAGACCGCGTGGTGCGGGCCGGCGGTGGCGGTGCGCTCGAGGAGGACGACGGGGATGCCGGTCGAGGCGAGCCACTCGACGGTCCGGCCGGCCGTGGGCGCGTCCATCCGGGGCGCGATGATCAGGCCGTCCACGTGCAGCTGGTCGACCAGGCGGGTCAGCTGGGGCCGGTCGTCCTCGGTCTCGTACGACGAGCCGCGCAGCACCACGCGCATGTCGAGGTCGCGGGCGGCCTCCTCCGCGGCGCGCACCACATCCGGCCAGTAGTAGTCCAGCGACGGCACGAGCATCCCCAGCGATCGGCCACTGACCGGCGACCGGCCGCTGGGCGGGGCGACGGTGGCGGATTGCGGGGCGTCGGCCGAGCCGGTGGGCTCGGCGTCGATGAGAGCGACTCCCCCGTGCACCCGGCGGACCAGCCCTTCGGCGGCGAGCTGGGCGACGTCCCGGCGGATGGTCACCGCGGCGGCGCCGAGGGTGTCGGAGAGGTCGGAGATGCGCAGCACCCCGTCGCGCTGCAGGGCCTCCAGCAACCGCGCACGCCGGGCCGCCTGCAGTGGCCCACGGCTGTCCGACGCGCTCACCGCCGCTCCTCCACGGTCGTGACGAGAGTACCTATCGGGCCCAGGCTGGTGATGTCGATGTCCAGCCGGGTCAGCCGGTCGCCCCACACGTCGCGGAGCATCGGGTCGTCCAGCTTCCGTTCCGTCAGGGTGCACCGGGCGCCGGCCGGCTCCCAGCTGACCACCACGGCGCCGGCCTCGTCGAGGGCGACGATCTCGGCCCGGCCCGGGCTGAGGGATACGGTACCCGCCGCCACCAAATGTGCCCGGGTGGGTGCGCCGTCGCCGGCGGGGTCCAGCTGCCACCGGTCGCGGATGACGACGCGCGCGGCGGCCCGGTCGAGCCACGCCTGGCGCCACCACCGCTGGGTGCCGCCGCCGGGGTAGGCGGCCGCCAGATCCAGCGTCAGCCCGGACCGCGCATCGCTGATGACGGCGCGGACGTCGCGGGCCGCGTACTGCCGGCCGTGGCTCTGGGCGCGGCCGCGGATCTCCGGCACGTTGTGCCAGGAGCTCTGCATGGTCCAGATGTCGTACCGTCCCGGCCCGAAGGTCTGCGCGGTGTAGGTGGGCCGGCCCGGGTCGACGAGGACGGGCACGCCGCCGAGGGCGACCACCACGCTGCCCACGTCGTTGTGGTTGTGGTGCTCGCCGTTGTGGCCGCCCTTGACCGCCAGGGTCAGGCCGGCCGAGCTGCCCGCCGCCGCCCGCGCCAGCAGGACCTGGGTCGACTCGAACCAGACGTCGCGCGGTAGCGGCGACCGGGCCGGCGCGGCGGTACGCCAGCCCGGGTCGGTGAGCGCGCGCAGCAGCCTGCCCAGGCCGTGCTCCTCGGTGGCGACCGGGGCCCCCGGCCGGCGGTGCGCGGCGGCGTGCGCCTGCGCGGCGCGGTCGCCGAGCCGGCGGGCCGCCTGGTGCAGCGCCTGCCACGGCGCGCCGGCCGGGGCCCGGGCCGGGCCGTCCGCGTGGTTGAGGTACCAGTCCCCGCCGAGATGCACCCGGTGTGGGAAGGCGACGGTCTGCCGGAGCGCGTCGACCTCGGCGGCGCCGAGGGCGCCCCGGGTCGCGTACGCCAGCACATCGAGCGCTTCAAGCGCCCGGCAGGCGCCGTTCCACCAGTACGCGTAACCTTCGTCGATGGCCCCGTCGGGCGGGATCGACGCCACGTAGCGGTCGAGCCCCGCCACGACCAGGTCGACGATCTCCGCCCGGCGCCGCGGGTCGTCCACCAAGCGCAGGGCGGCGACGAGGACGTTGCCGTGGATCCAGGCGCTCCAGTTGTGCACGTCGCCGTCCAGGCCGAGCCAGTGCCAGTCGCGCCGGTTGACGAACGGGGTGAGTACGCGCCGGTCCACCTCGTACCGGATTCGGGCTCGGAGCCCGGGGACGTGCTGGTCGAGCTGGTCGCCGAGGAGCTGGTCGATCCAGGCCAGCTGGGCGGCGACCTCGCCCGCACCGAGATCCAGCACGGGGTGCGCCACGCTCGGCACCACGGCGCCGTCCACCCGGTGCGTCTCGTCGTGCGCCGGCCAGCACCAGCTGCTCTGTTCACATAGGAGGGTCACACCGTCGGCGACCTCGTCGATCCAGCGTGGATCCAGGGTGACGGCGGCGAGGACGACCGCGCGGCTGATCCGGCGCTCCCGGGCGAACACCACGCCCTCGTACGAGCTCCGGTCCCCGTCGCGGAAGTAGCGGGCGTAGGCATGGGCGAGGGGCACCGGCCACGGCGACCGCAGGTCGGCCTCGGCGCGCTCGCGCAGGTGGTGCAGCGTCGCCTCGTCCTGGTGCTCGGGGCTCCAGGTCCGGCGGTCGCTCGCCGGGGCGACGGGCAGGGCGTCCGCGGGGGACGCGAGCAGTCCCGCTGCGCCGCGTCGACGGAGAGCCGGCCATGCGGAGGCCAGCGGGCCGGCGAAATGAGGTGTCATCGGCCTCCTCGAGCACGACGCGATCACCACGAGCGGACATGATCGTATCAGATCGAATTTTCGGGTCAACATCTAGTTGTGACCGCATCAGTTCGATAACGGCATTGACATGCTCCCTTGTGAACGTTTTACTTCCCCGAAACGGCCACCTCATGGACCGGAGCGGGTGTGCGAGAGAACTACCCGGGCCCCCCCGACGCCGCGAGCCCACCACCGCGGCATGCCGCGGAGTGGACCCGACAGGACCTGGTCGACCTGGCCGACCGGATGTTGGCGGCGGTCCGCCCCTACGCCTCGCCTGGGCACGCCCGCATCACCCTGCCGGGGCCGGAGGGTGGGTACGGGCGGGCCGTTGACGGGCTGGAGGGCTTCGCCCGCACGTTCCTGCTGGCCGGGTTCCGGATCGTGGGCGCCCGGGGCGCCGGGCTGGACGAGCTGGCCGACTGGTATGCCGCGGGCATCGCGGCCGGCACCGACCCCGCCTCGCCCGAGCGCTGGGTCCGCCTCGACGAGCATCCGCAGGCGAAGGTCGAGGCTGCGTCCATCGCCCTGATACTCGACCTGACCCGGCCATGGATCTGGGATCGGCTCAAGCCCGCCGTGCAGGACCGGGTGATCGAGTACCTGTCCCCCGCGGTCGGCGACCCGACGTATCCACCGATCAACTGGGTCTGGTTCAGGCTGGTCGTCCAGACGTTCCTGCGCTCGGTCGGCGGGCCGTGGTCGGCCGACGAGATGGCGGAGGACCTCGCCACGCACGACACGTTCGCCCGCGCCGACGGGTGGATGTCGGACGGCTCCACGCGGGCGTACGACCACTACGTTGGCTGGGCCCTGCACCTGTACCCGACGCTGTGGGCGCGGATGTCCGGCGCAGCCGACCTGGCGGCCGCCCGCCGGGATCGGGATGTCGCGATGCTTGACCGGTTCCTCCGGGACGCCGTGGCGCTGGTCGGCGCGGACGGCTCCCCGCTGCTGCAAGGCCGCAGCCTGATCTACCGCTTCGCCGCCGCGGCGCCGTTCTGGGCCGGCGCCCTCGCGGGCGTGCCGTCGGTGCCGCCCGGCCAGCTGCGCCAGGCGGCCCTCGCGGTGGTGCGCCACTTCGTCCGGCGCGGCGCGCCGGACGAGCGCGGCCTGCTCACCCTCGGCTGGCACGCGCCGTGGCCGCGGCTGGCCCAGTCCTACTCGGGACCGGGCTCACCGTACTGGGCGAGCAAAGGCATGCTCGGCATCGCCCTGCCGCCCGACCATCCGGTGTGGACGGCCCCGGCCGAGCCGCTGCCCGTCCAGACCGCCGACACGCTGCGCGCGGTCCGCGCGCCCGGCTGGCTGGTCGCCGGCACCCAGGCGGACGGGATCGTCCGCGTGGTCAACCACGGGACCGACCACGCCGACGAGGGATCCAGGCTGGCCGACTCCCCGTTCTACGCGCGGCTGGGCTACTCGACCGCGACCAGCCCGGTCCTCGACGACAGCGGCTGGGACTCGCCGGTGGACCAGTCGGTCGTCCTGGTCGATGGCGCCGGGCGGTCGACGCACCGCAGCGGCATGCGGACGCTGGCGGTGCGGGTCGACGGGGAGGGCGAAACGCGGGTGGGCGTTGCCGCCTCCACCGCCCTCGCCCACTGGGTGGACGTCGACCCGGGGCAGCGCGACTACGGCGCCGGGCGCACCGGCCGGTTCCGGCCGGCTGGCCACCTCACCGTCGTCTCGCTGGTCCGCGGGGCCTGGGAGGTGCGGCTGGTCCGGCTCGACGACCTCGCCGACGGGACGACCGAGGCGGACCTGCGGCTGCGCGTGGGCGGTTGGCCGGTCGCCGGCGACGGTGCCGACAACGTCCTGGCCGGGTCGGCCACGGCCACCGGCGCCGGCCTCACGTCCCGCTTGGTCAGCCTCCGCGGCGGTGGCGTTGCCGGCGTCACGCGGGTCGAGGACGGCAGTCCGCTCGGCCGCCCGGTACGGGTGCCGTGGCTGGATCACCCGGCGTCCGTCGGCGCGTGGCTGGTGGCGCTGGTCGAGCTCACCGGGGCCAGCCAGACCGGGCGGCCGCCCGCACAGGTCGGGCTGGACATCGCGGGCCGTGGCCTGTGGGTGCGCATCGGCTGGCCCGACGGACTCCACACGCGCACCCGTGTCGACCTCGACGCATCCGGGGAGGCCGTTGCGGCGACCCGGCGGCAACCAGGGCCACATGGCGGGCCCCCGATCTCGAAGGAGAAAGGATGAAGCGCTCTATCCCGACCGTCATCGGCCTGGCGGCGGCGGCATCGCTGCTGGCGGCCGGTTGCGGTGGCGGTTCATCGTCCGACTCGGACAGCGCGTCCGGCCCGGTGACGCTCACCCTCGCTGGCTGGAGCCTGTCCACCACGCCGGAGTTCAAGACCCTCGCCGACGGCTTCCACGCGACCCACCCCGACGTGACGGTGGAAGTGAAGGAGTACGACGCGGCCAACTACGACACCCAGATCACCGCCGACCTGGCGGCCGGCTCCGCGCCCGACATCTACGCGCAGAAGACTCTCAAGAACCTCTACACCTACGCCACCGGCGGGCAGCTGATGGACGTCTCCGACGTAGCGAAGAAGCTGGGCAACAGCGTGGGTGGCCTGGACGCCTACCAGGTCGACGGCAAGACCTACGCGATACCGTACCGCCAGGACTCGTGGGTGCTGTTCTACAACAAGGAGCTGTTCGACAAGGCGAAGGTCGCCTACCCCGACGGGTCGTGGACCTGGGACGACTACGTGACCGCGGCCAAGCAGCTCACCGACGGGCTGAAGGCGGCCGGGTCCAAGGCGGTCGGCACGTACCAGCACGTCTGGCAGTCCACCGTGCAGGGCTTCGCGCTCGCCCAGACGCCGGGCGCCAAGCTCACCAGCGGCGACTTCTCCTACCTCAAGCCGTACTACGAGCGGTCGCTCGACCTACAGAACGCGGGCGCACAGCCGAGCCTGGGCACCGCCACCACGAACAAGCTCACCTACCAGGCGCAGTTCGGCAAGCAGCAGGCCGCGATGCTGCCGATGGGTACCTGGTACATCGCGACCCTGCTGGCACAGCGAGAGTCCGGCGACGCCGACAAGTTCGACTGGGGCATCGCGCCGGCGCCGCAGTTCGACAAGAGCACCACGGGCACGTCGAACACGCCGGTCACCTTCGGTGACCCGACCGGCTTCGGCATCAACACAGCGATCAAGAAGTCGAAGATCTCGGCGGCCAAGGAGTTCCTCGCCTACGCCGCCGGCCCGGAGGGGGCCAAGGCGCTGGCCGGGATCGGCATCACGCCGGCCGACACCGCCGCGGTCACCGACACGTTCTTCGCCCTCGACGGCATGCCCACCGACGAACTGTCCAAGTTCGCGTTCGCCAAGCACGACACCAAGCCCGAGAACCCGGTGTCGAAGTACACCGCGGGCCTGCAGAACATCCTCAACGACGCGCACACCGCGATCCTCTCCGGCAGCAAGAGCATCGACAGCGCGCTCGGCGAGGCGCAGAACCGCGCCAAGAACGAGGTCCTCAACCAGTAGCAACAACCCCGCGATCTTGCAGTTGTGCACCCCGATAGAAGGGACATATCCCGCTTTATCCGGGGACACAACTGCAAGATCGCGGGGAAGGGGGAGTCGCATGACAACGCTGCCCGGGGTCCGCCGCAGGCGCAGCCGGCTGGTCTGGCGCAACACCGTGGTGGGGTGGACGTTCATCCTGCCCAACTTCGCCGGCTTCGCCGCGCTCACGCTGGTGCCGGTCGTCGTGCTGTTCTACGTCGCCTTCACCAACTGGAACGTCTTCGGTGTTGCGGACTGGACCGGCCTGGCCAACTTCCGCCGGATGATCCACGACGCGAGCTTCCGGACCGCGCTGCAGAACACCGTCTACTACACGGTGCTGCACATCCCGCTCACCCTGGCCGCCTCACTGGGTCTGGCCCTGCTGCTCAACCGTAAGCTGCGCGGCCTGGGCTTCTTCCGCACCGCGGCGTTCTTCCCGTACATCACCTCGATAGTGGCGCTCACCTATGTGTGGAACCTGTTGTTCAGCCCCGAGTACGGGCCCATCAACGGCTTCCTGCGCGCCATCGGGATCGCCCACCCGCCGGGATGGACGACGTCCGCGGACTGGTCGATGCCGGCGGTCATCATCGTCGGTACCTGGCGCGAGATGGGCTACTACATGCTGCTCTACCTCGCCGGCCTGCAGACCATCCCGGCCGAGCTGTACGAGGCGGCCAGAGTGGACGGTGCGAACGCCTGGCAGCGCTTCCGCAGCGTGACGCTGCCCGGCCTGCGGCCCACCACCTTCCTGGTCGCCGTGTTGCTGACCATCGGCAGCTTCAAGGTGTTCGACGTCATCCTGCTGCTCACCAACGGCGGGCCCGGCCAGTCGACGCTCGTGCTGTCGCAGTTCATCTACCAGAAGGGCTTCGTGGAGAACCAGTTCGGCTACGCCTCCGCGGTGTCGATCGTGCTGTTCGCCATCTGCTTCCTGGTCACGGCCATCCAGTTTCTGGTGAACAAGCGGAGGAACGCCTGATGGACACGACCTTGGTCGCCCCGCCGGCCGGGGCCGGCGAACTGGTGGTGCCGGGCCGGCGGCGGCGCCGCCCGCGCAACCGGGTCTGGCGTGCCTTGGGCTACCTGGCGATGCTCGTCGCCGCCGCGGCATTGCTGTTGCCGTTCTACTGGATGGTGATGTCGTCGCTGAAGACCAACAACGAGGTCTTCACCATTCCCATCAAATGGGTGCCCGACTCCGCCGTCTGGCACAACTACCTCGACATCTGGCAGAAGTCGCAGATGACGACGTGGCTGCGGAACACGCTGATCCTGTCGGTGGCGGTCACCGCGCTGCAGGTCCTCACCGGCAGCTTCGCCGCCTACGGGTTCGCCAAGGTCCGGTTCCCCGGACGGGACCTGCTGTTCCTCGGCTACATCGGCACGATCGCGGTGCCCTGGCAGTCGTACATGATTCCGCAGTTCATCCTGATGTCGAAGATGCACCTATCGAACACCCTGTGGTCGATCATCTTCCTCCAGGCGTTCGGAGCATTCGGCGTCTTCCTGATGAAGCAGTACTACGAGTCGATCCCCGACGAGCTCCTCGAGGCGGCAAGGATCGACGGACTCAGCGAGTACGGCATCTACCGGCGCATCATGCTCCCGCTGTCCGTACCAGCGATCGCCAGCCTCACCCTGCTGACCTTCGTCACCACCTGGAACGACTACCTTGGCCCGCTGATCTACCTGCGCAGCCCGGACCTACGGACCATCCAGCTCGGGCTCAGCACGTTCATCGCGCAGTACAACGCGGAGTATGCGCTGATCATGACGGGCTCCGTGCTGTCGGTGCTGCCGATCGCCGTGATCTTCCTGCTCGGCCAGCGGTACTTCCTCGAAGGAATCGCGACCACCGGGTTGAAGGGGTGAAGCCGATGCTCGTCCGCCACGAGACGTACCGCACCATCTTCGACGCCGTCTACACGGCGCTGATGGCGAACCTGCTGCTGGTCGTCGGATGCCTGCCCCTGGTCGCGGGCGTGCTGCTGACCGACCCGGCACGGTCGTGGCCGCTGCTGTGCCTGGTCTCGCCGCTCTGCGCACCCGGACTGTGCGCGGTTTTCGCGGTCCTCGCCGGCTTCGCCCGCGACCGCACCGCCACCGCGGCGCGCACCTTCGCCCGCGCCTGGCGGGCCTCGTTCCGCCCGGCCGCCACGCTCGGTGCGCTCGCCACCGCCACGCTGGTCGTGCTCGCGGTGGACGCGCGGGCCGCCTGGGGCCGGCCGGTGGGTGCGGTCGCGATCCCGGTTCTCGCCGTCCTGATGCTGCTGGTCGTGGCGACCTCGCTGCTCGCCCTGGTGGTGCTCAGCGAGCGGCCAGCCGTGCGGCTGCGCGACGCGCTGCGCGCCTGCGTCTACCTCGCCGTGCGGTACTGGTACCTCACGGCGGCATCCCTGTTCGTGCTCGCGGTCGGCGAGGCACTGCTCGCCCGGCGCCCGGCGCTCGCGCTCGGGCTGGCCGCGGCGCCGCTTCTGTACCTGGTCTGGGCCAACAGCCGGTTCACCCTGCGGGCCGCGCTCGGCCCGCTGCCGCGACCGGGGACCGAGACCTGACCGCCGGGGCCGACAACCCAGGGGTAGGGCAGGAGCGACGTTCCGGTACGTGCCGGGTGACCACAAGGGAGAGTTCAACATGACGGCGATCGACGTCCGTCCGGACGCCGAGGCGATGGAGGCTGCGGTCGCGGCCGCGCTGCGCACCGTGGACGCGAACATGGCGATGTTCGACGACCGGTATCCCGGCGACACGACCGTCCACAACCGATACGCGCTGCGTCCGCCGGCCGCTGGCCAGCCCGAGGGCGCCAACGTGGGGTGGACCACCAGCTTCTGGCCGGGCATGCTGTGGCTGGCGTACGAGCTGACCGGCGACGACGCCTACCGGCGGTCGGCCGCCGCCCACGTGCGCAGCTTCGCCGACCGGATCGAGCGCCGCATCGACGTGGACACCCACGACCTCGGCTTCCTCTACACGCTCAGCTGCGTGACGCCGTGGCGCCTCACCGGTGACCGGCGCGCGCGACGCGCCGCGCTGTCCGCCGCCGACCACCTGCTCTCCCGTGTCCTTCAGCCGGCCGGGATCATCCAGGCCTGGGGCGACCTGGACGACCCGCAGCAGCGTGGCCGGACCATCATCGACAGCCTGATGAACACGCCCCTTTTGTTCTGGGCGAGTGAGACCAGCGGCGACCCGCGGTACGCCGCGACGGCGCGGCGCCACGTGGCCCAGCTGCGCGACCACATCCTGCGGCCCGACGGGACCACTTTCCACACCTTCTACTGGGATGCCGAGACGGGGCAGCCGCTGCGTGGCGCGACCGAGCAGGGCACCGCCGACGACTCCTGCTGGGCACGCGGTCAGGCGTGGGGCATCTACGGGTTCAGCCTCAACCACCGGTACACCCAGGACCCGTCGCTGCTGCGCGCGGCCGAACGGTGCGCCGACTACTTCCTCGCCCACCTGCCCGCCGACCAGGTCGCGTACTGGGACCTCGAGTTCGGCGACGGCAGCGGCGAGGAGCGGGACAGCTCTGCGGCGGCGATCGCGGCGAGCGGGCTCGTCGACCTGGCCGAGCAGCTACCCGCCGGCCGGCGCCGCGAGCACTACCTCGCGGCCGCGCGCGCCATCCTCGCCTCGCTCATCGACGGCTACTCCACCGCCGCGCACCCGGAGTCGAACGCGCTGATCCTGCACGGCGTCTACGACAAGCCCAAGGGGCTCGGCGTGGACGAGGGAACCCTGTGGGGTGACTACTTCTACCTGGAGGCCCTCACCCGTGCCGTACGTCCGAAGTGGACGGCCCCCTGGTAGGCGGCAGACGGCAGGCGGCCGCCGGCACGGCCGGCAAGGACGACGAACCGGTCAGGAGAGGAAGGACCACAATGGACTATCGCTACCACTGCCACATCCCCGCGGAGAGCGGGTACAACAGCCTTCCGTTCAACCCTTGTGACCTGCTTGACTTCGGCCTGCTCAGGCTGGAGGCCGGAGCAATCTGGTCGGGCGAGTCGGGCGACCGGGAGATCCTCGCCGTCATCCTCAGCGGCCGAGCCAGCTTCACCGTCGGTGACCGCAGTTTCGAGAACCTGGGCGGCCGGGCGGATGTCTTCTCCGGCAAGCCGTACTCGGTCTACATTCCGGCCGGCAGCCGCGTCTCGGTGACGGCGGTCGAACCGGTGGAGATCGCACTGCCGAGCGCACCGAGCGACCTGGACGCCGAGCCCTACGTCATCGACCCGTCCCGGGTCGCGACGGGCCGGTGGGGCGCGGCCAACTTCTCCCGGCAGTACCACCAGATCCTCACCGAGATATCGCAGCCGGATCTGCCGGCCGCCCGGCTCATCGTCGGCGAGACGTACACCCCGTCCGGCAACTGGAGCACCTACCCGCCGCACCGGCACGCGTACGACAACCTGCCGGTGGAGGCGAAGCACGAGGAGATGTACTACTTCCGGGTCAGCCCCGGCGGCGGCTTCGGCATCAGCCGCGTCTACACCGATGAGGGGTACGAGGAGAACTTCACCGTCCGCGACCATGCCATGCAGATGATGCCGGCCGGGTACCACACAATCGTCAGCGCACCCGGCTACACCACGTACTTCCTGTGGTTCCTGGCGGGCACCCAGCGGACCCAGGGCGCGCTGGACGACCGTGACCTCGCCTGGGTCGGCCAGCGCGTACCCGGGCTACGCGAGCTGGGCCTGTAGCGGTACGGGCGGGAGAACCGACGCCATGATCCTGGACAAGTTCCGGCTGGACGGCCGGGTCGCCCTGGTCACCGGCGGCAACCGGGGCCTCGGCCGGGCGTTCGCGACGGCACTCGCCGAGGCCGGTGCCGATATCGCCCTGCTCTGTCGGTCCGACCCGGCCGAGACGGCCGCGCAGATCGCGCCGCTCGGGCGGCGCGTCCTGCACGTGCCGGCCGACCTGGGCCGGGCCGCGCCGGCCGAGCTCGCCGCCGCGGTGGACACCGTGGCAACCGAGCTGGGCCGGCTGGACATCCTGGTGAACAACGCCGGCACCATCCGCCGCGCTCCGGCCGTCGACGTCAGCGCGCAGGACTGGGACGAGGTGCTGGCGGTCAACCTGGACGCGGTGTTCCACCTGTCCCAGGCAGCCGGCCGGATCATGCTCGCCCGCGGCGGCGGCCGCATCATCACGGTCGCCTCGATGCTCTCCTACCAGGGCGGCATCAACGTGCCCGGGTACGCGGCGAGCAAGCATGCCGTGGTCGGCCTGACCAAGGCACTGGCGAACGAATGGGCCGGCTCGGGCGTCAACGTCAACGCCATCGCGCCCGGGTACATGGCGACCGACAACACGGCGCCGCTGCGCGCGGATCCGCACCGCTCGCGGGCGATCCTCGACCGCATCCCGGCAGGACGGTGGGGCACGCCCGAGGACGTCATGGGCGCGGTCGTCTTTCTCGCCTCGGATGCGGCGCGCTACGTGCACGGCGCGGTCCTGCCGGTCGACGGCGGCTGGCTGGCCCGGTAGCCGCGCCGGGGCCGCCCAGGCCGGTGGCCGCCGGCACGCTGCCGTGGGGTCAGCGGATGCGCAGGGCGCTGAACACCCCCGCGTGGTCGGAGTCCCAGTAGCCGGCGTGCATCGTCCTGCCGGTCACTGTGGACGCCACCAGCCGCACCCGCTGCGGGGAGTTCGTCATCACGTGGTCGACCTGGTGGTCGAACTCGGCCGCCGTACCCGTTCTCAGGTCGTACGAGTGGATGCAGCAGCTGAGCGGGTGGCCGGTGCTGCGCTCGACGAGCCCGGCGCCCAGCAGCACGCGGTAGGCCTGCTGGTCGTCGGGCACCACGGTGTCGTCGTCCGAGTTGAGGTCGCCGAGCAGCACGACCGGCCGGGGGCCGGTCGCCGGCCCGCCCGGCGCGACGAGCTCACCGGCCTGCAGCGCCCGGATGCTCGGGTGCACGGTGCGCGGGTCGAACGCCTCCAGATGGGTGTTGACGAAGCGGAACGGGGCGCTGCCGCGCACCCTCGCCTCGACCCGCGTCCAGCCGCGCGTGACCGTGACCGGCGTGCCGAGGATGGGCAGCGTCAGGAGATGCTGGAAGGTGCCACCCGCCGGCGCCCATGTGTGGACGCCGCCGCCGACCCGGGCCAGGATGACGTCCCGCATGGTGAGCCGCGCGTTCAGCTCGGCGTCCGGCACCGGCTCGGCCCCGTCGCCGCGGACGCCGTTCTCGTTCGCCGGAGCCTCGAAGTCGAACTCCTGCTGGACGGCGACCGGCCGGTAGCGGATCCGGCCGGCGTTCAGCTCGTGGAGCAGCAGCTGCAGGAAGTCGTACCGCACCATGGTGGCCGTCTTGGGCCCGCCGAGCAGCGGGGCGACCGACGCCGGCCCGGTGCGCCACAGCGCCACCTCCTGGAGACCGACCAGGTCCGGCTGCTGCTGGAGGATCTCGGCCGCGAGGCCCTTCGCCCGGGTCGGGAAGTTCGTGGCCGTCGTCTGCCGCAGGACCGCGCCGTTGGCGTCGACGAACGCGGCGAGGCTCGGCGCGCCGATCGCCGGAGCCAGGTCAGCGCCCAGGTACAGGTTGCGCGTCATCACCCGCACGACCTGCCCGGCGTGCCTGCCGTGCAGGTCGCCCCGGGAAGCCTGTGCCGTGGTGGGGGTCAGCAACAGTGCGCCGACAAGCACTGGCACGGCGAACCGCAGACGACGCCGGGATACGCCCGCCCCGCCCACCGCCGGATGGCCTGTCGCCCTGGTGGTCAGCATGTCCGCCCGCCCTCCCCGCGTCCTGAACCGGTCCGGCCCGTAGATACCGGTCATCTTGTCCGGCCCCGGCCCGGCAATCAATAGCCGGCGCTCACGGACTGGGGCTCCACTTCGCACAGACGTAAGCCATCTGAGGCAGCTTGTCCGCTATTGAGCACCGTCGTCACCGACCGGCTGTCCACCCCGACGGGTGGGCACCAGCGGCACGCCGGAGCCGGCCGGCACGTCACGAGCCCGGGACACGGCACGTCACGAGCCCGGGGACAGCTGGGCCTCGGGTCGGGTCGGCTCGAAGAGTTCGACCAGGTTGCCGGACGGATCCTCGACCAGGATCTGCTTGCCGCCCACCCCGACCACCACGTCGTTGCGGAACCGGGCGCCGTGTGCGCGCAACTCCGCGACCGTGGCCGCAAGGTCGGTGACCTCGATCTGGAACCGGTTCCAGCCGCCCGGTGTAGGCAAGGTGCCATCCGGCATGGCCTGCCCGCCGCCCGGGCCTGCGCCCGGCGCGCTGAGCACCAGCCTCAGGTCGCCACGCGACAGCATGGCGAAGGCGGGAGCCGGGTGCATCACCTCGCGGAAGCCGAGTCGCTGGCAGTAGAAGTCGATCGCAGCATCGACGTCATCGACGATGTAGCGGACGCTGACCGTGGCCATGGTCGGACTCCCATCTCGCGCAGCCCGGCCCGGCCAGACCGCGTGCCGGTCGCGGCGCGTGGCAGGTGCGCGGACCCACCCATGCTACCGGCGCAAGCGCCGCCACCGGGCTGGCCGGCCTCCCCACTGCACCAGGCGAACGAGCGGGGTCCGTACACTCCAACCGTTGTGGAAGGACGGTTGCGATGGTGCGGATGATTCCTCGACCGCTGGCCCGCGCACCGGTTCCGCTCTACCGGTACGGCTTCGGCTGGCTCCTGGGCCGGCGTTTCGTGATGCTGCAACATCGCGGCCGGGTCAGCGGGCTACCCCGGCAGGTGGTGCTTGAGGTCCTCACCCACCGCCCCGGCCACCTCACGGTGGTGTCCGGTTACGGCGCCCGCGCCCAGTGGTACCGCAACATCCTCGCCGACCCGCAGGTGCGGGTCTGGACCGGGCGGCTGCGCGGCGTGGCCGCCGTCGCCACTCCCCTGCCGGGAGACGAGGCGCTCGCCGTGCTGGAGGAGTACCGCCGCCGGCACCCGCGCGCCACACGCACCCTCGGGCGGCTGCTCGGTATCCCCGACCTGACCACCACCGGACCGCTGCCGCGCGACCTGCCCAGCCGGCTTCCGCTGGTCGACGTGGCACTCGCCGCCTAGCGCCAAGGAGCTGACGTGTTCTTTCTTGTCGTGGCGTACGACCATCCGGGCCCGGAGGGGCGGCAACGCCGCGCCGCTGCCCGTGAGCGGCACTTGGCCCAGGCGAAGATGAACCTCAGCGTGCGCCCGGTGTTCGGAGCCTCCATCCTGGACGATGACGGCGAGATGATCGGCTCGATGCTGGTCATGGACGCCGCCAGCCGCGCGGAGCTCGACGCCTGGCTACGCGTGGAACCGTACGTGGTCGAGGACGTGTGGCGCGACGTGAGCGTGCATCCGTGCCAGGTGCCGCCGGCATTCCTGAAAGAGTGACCTCCGGCTGGCCGGCAGCCGGCCGACCGTGACCCGGCTGGCCGGCAGCCGGGTCACCGTGACCCGGCCGACCGTGACCTGGCCGGCCGGGACAGCGGCAGGGTGCCCGTCGGTCAGCCCGGAGTGGGCCAGTCGGGGCGGCGCCGACGCCTGGCGAAAGCCATCCGTGCGGCGACTGCCGCGAGCACCGTCACCAGGCCGAGGAAAGCGATCACCGCGACCAGGATGACGCGTTCTTCGCTCTTGCTGGCCGGCTGGGCGGCGGGCGCCGGGCTGGCCGAGGCGGCCGCGGCCCGCTTCCACGCGTCGTACGCGTCGAACACGGGGTTGGGCCCGTCCGCCCGTGCGGTCCCGTTGAGCACCCGGTTGGGCCTGATGATCCCGTATCCGGTCCGGTCATCCCGGCCGGGCGGGGCGACGTCGAGACAGCTCGCGATGAGCCGGGCGACCAGCTCGCGCGCCGGCATGTCCGGATACCGCGACCGGGCCAGCGCCAGGATCCCAGAGGCCAGGGCCGTGGCCCCGCTCGTGCCGCCGTTGCTGCTGTGGACCTGACCGTCCTTGAGGACCCCGCTGACGCCGACCCCGGGCGCGCCCACCGCGACGTACGGCTGGCGCTGCGTCTTGGCCCAGGCGACGAACCGGGAGCCCTGCACGCCGACGGCGCCGACCGCCACGACGCCCGCGCAGTTGGCCGGGAACTCGGAGTTGTTGGACGTGTCGCCGGTGTTGCCGGCGGCCGCCACCACGATGACTTGGTGCTCGAGTGCGTAGCCCACCGCACGCTGCAGCTCGTCCGGGCACGGTGCGGGTGACGCCTGGGAGATGTTGATGATCTTGGCACCCCGATCGACGGCGTACCTGATGCCGCGCACGGTCGCTTCTATCGGGTTGTCACCGTGCACGTTGATGGGCAGGATCTTCGCCTCCGGCGCCACGCCGAGGAAGCCCGTGCCGGTGCCCTGCCCGGCGATGAGCGAGGCCATTGCCGTGCCATGCCCCGGCGGCACCTTGTCGTCAAGGTCGACCCGGCCGTCGCTGCCGTGGTTGGCGAAGTCGGCGCCGGGCAGCACCACGCCGCGCAGGTCCCGCACCTTCGCCTCGACGCCGGTGTCCAGCACCGCGACGATCACCCCCCGGCCCCGGCTGACCGGCCAGAGCAGCTCGCGAACCTGCCACGAGGTGAACCACCACTGGCTGGCGAGCGGCTTCGGGTACGCCGCCGCTGCGGGCACCGCGGCGCCCGCAGCCTGCGGCGCGGGCAGCGCGCCCGTCGCCAGCACAGCCGCCAGCGCGAGCCTGGCGAATCGGGGTGCGCGTGCTTTCCGGGAACCGCCACTGTGGAGCAAGTCGGCCCTGCCCATAACCCTTCCCATGAGTCGCCCTACGGAAGCGCCGGAAGCGGCGGCCGCCGTGGGCGGACCGGGGCCCGCTCGCCGGCCGGCGCCGATGGTAGGTCTCCGGATGGCGGTGGCCGCATCGTTTTGGCTGCAGCCAAAACGATGCGCCATGGGCGAAGGTGCCGGCGGCGAACCGATGCCGTGAGACAGCAGGTCAGGCGGGTGAGGCGCCTTCGCCGCGCCGGCTCGCCCGTGAGCTGAGCCGAAGCGTTCAGCTGGGCGCGGTGGACCGCAGCGTGACACAGCAGCGGCCAGGCGCGGGATCGAGCCGGACCTCGATGCCGGCGCCGCCGAGCTCGTCGGTCAGCGCGGCGATGACCTCGAGGTTCATGGTGCAGACGAGCTCGGCGTGCTGCTGGGCGAGGGCGTGGAACGGGCAGTTGGCCAGTACCACCTGTTCCGGCTGGAGGCGTGGCTCGTAGCCGTGGGCGGCCAGGACCTCGGCGACCGCCGCCAGGGACGGGGCCGCCAGCGGCTTGCCCGCAGCGGCCCGGGCCTGGGCGCCGATCCGGCGGCCCGCGGCGGCGGCGGCCCGGGCGACCGCGTCCAGCACCGGTGACCCGTTGCCGGCCGCATCCTCGACGGCGTCGGCCAGGATCTGACCGGCCAGTTCGTAGTGGCGCTCGGGCAGGGTGACGGTGACCTCGCGGGCGGCACGCCGGTACAGCTTCGCGGGCCGGCCCGCGCCCGGCCCCCGCCTGCCGGACAGGCGCCGGAACTCGGTCTCGAGCAGGCCCTCCTGGACCAGCTTGTCGAGGTGGAACTTGACCACATGGCGCGGCACGCCGGTGCCGGCGGCGACCTGGTCGCGACCGACCGCCTCGGGCTGCGCCACCACGTACAGGTACAGCTCACGGCGCACCGGCTCGGCCAGCGCGCCAATGCCGGCCACCCGGGTCGCGAAGTCATCGGTCACAACGTCCTCATTTCTATCGGACACAACTCTTGACGAAAGAGTCCGCCACTTCTAACGTCCAGGCTATCGCCCGTTAGAACCGGTAGAGAGGGCAGCACAATGACAACGCACACCACCACCGGCGGCACGCCCGCCCAGACCACCCAGCCCGCCGCACGGCAGCCGGCGAACCAGGCCTTCATGCTGCTCCGCACGGTGTTCACGGTCGCCCCGATCCTGTTCGGGCTCGACAAGTTCTTCGAGGTGCTCACCGACTGGGAGGGGTACCTCGCACCCGAGATCAACGACGTGGTCCCCGGATCCGCGCACCAGGCCATGCTCATCGTCGGCGTCATCGAGATCGCGGCCGGCATCCTGGTCGCCGCCCTCCCCCGCATCGGCGGCTACGTCGTGGCCGCGTGGCTGGCCGGGATCATCGTCGACCTGCTGCTGCTCGGCAACTACTACGACATCGCCCTGCGGGACTTCGGCCTGCTCGTGGCCGCGCTCGCCCTGGCCAGGCTGGCCGCGAGCCGACGCTGACACTCCCGGAGGTCACCGCACCCGCCTCCGGCCGACGCGTTCACCGGAAAGGACTTCCACGACATGACCCGAACCTCTCTCCTGCGCCGGCGCCCGGTGCCGGTCCCGTTGCTGCTGGGCACAGCGCTGCTCTGCGGGCTGCTCGCGGTGGCGTTCTCCCTCACGCCCGCCGACGGCGCCACCACCGTCAGCCACGACTCCACCAAGCACGACTCGGTCGGGCAGGGTCAGCACCATGGACATGACCACGGGCACGGGCAGCACGACCAGTTCCTCCCGCGTACCAGCCGCCAGGTCGCCTTCCACGACCAGATGCGCAAGCTCTGGGAGGACCACGTCACCTGGACCCGCCTGGCGATCGTCACCTTCGCCGACGGCTCGGCCGGCTTCGACGCCACCGCCGCCCGGCTGCTGCAGAACCAGACCGACATCGGCGACGCCATCAAGCCGTACTACGGATCGGCCGCAGGCAACACCCTGACCGCGCTGCTGCACGACCACATCACCATCGCCGTCGAGCTCCTGCAGGCGGTCAAGTCCGGCGACACGGCCGCCTTCGACGACGCCAACGCCCGCTGGTACGCCAACGCCAACGACGTCGCCGACTTCCTCGCCTCGGCCAACCCCCGCTTCTGGCCCCGGGCGCAGCTGCGCGCGGCGATGAAGACGCACCTCGACCAGACCCTCGCCGAAGCGGGCCACGAGCTCAGCGGCGACTACGCCGCCAGCGTGGCCGACTACGAGGAGGTGCACCAGCACATCCTGGCCATGGCCGACCTGCTCAGCTCGGGCATCATGCAGCAGTTCCCGGGCCGGTTCCGGTAGCCACCGGCCGGACGGGGTCACCAGGCAGGGCACTCCACCCTGGACACCCGCACGGGCGGGGTGCCAGCGGCGGTCGCAGAACCGGCGGTGGGGCGTTGACCACGCCCCACCGCTGAAGCTAAGTTACAGCTACACCCGAGGTCGAAGTAACTTAGCTTCCTTCTCCCCCTGGGAGGCACCATGTGCCGCTCGACCGTCCGCTCGTCCCGCTCAATCGCCATTCTCGCCGCCCTCTTCGCGGCGGTCCTCGTGGCGGCGCTCGTGCCCGGCGCCGCGCGCGCATCCGGAACGCACCGGTCCGTCGAGGCGCGCATCCAACAGCTCCTGCACCGGATGACCCTGGAGGAGAAGGTCGGGCAGCTGTTCATCACCTACGCGTACGGCGAGACCGCCGACACCACCAATCCCGCCGACGTCGCGGCCAACCAGCAGGCATGGGGCGTCGACAACGCGCAGCAGCTGATCGACCGGTACCACCTGGGCGGGATCATCTACTACGCCTGGTCCAACAATGTGAACAACCCGAGGCAGATCGCCCGGCTCTCCAACGGCATCCAACGCGCCGCGACCAGCCAGCGGGTCCCGATCCCGGCGCTGATCGCGACCGACCAGGAGGGCGGCATCGTCGCGCGGGTCGGCCCGCCGGCGACACAGTTCCCCGGCAACATGGCCCTCGGCGCGGGGCGTAGCACCAGCGACGCGAGGCAGGCCGCCCACATCACCGGCCAGGAGTTGAGGGCGCTGGGCATCAACCAGGACTACGCGCCGGTCTCCGACGTCAACGTCAACGCGCAGAACCCGGTCATCGGCGTACGCTCGTTCGGGTCCGACCCCAGCCTCGTGGCGGGCATGGCGGCCGCGCAGGTCGACGGATACCAGGCGGCCGGCGTAGCCGCCACTGCCAAGCACTTCCCGGGTCACGGGGACACCGACGTCGACAGCCACATCGCGCTCCCGACGATCAACCACACCCGCGCCCAGTGGGAGCAGATCGACCGGCCGCCGTTCCAGGCCGCCATCGACCACGGCATCGACGTGATCATGACCGCGCACATCACGGTCCCCGCACTCGACCCGACCCCAGGGCTGCCGGCCACCCTCTCCAAGCCGATCATGACCGGCATCCTGCGGCACAAGATGCACTTCAAGGGCGTCATCGTCACCGACGCGCTCGGCATGGGCGGCGTCAGCGGCCAGTTCGGCGACGACAAGGTTCCGGTCATGGCCCTCAAGGCAGGCGTCGACATGCTGCTCAAGTCGCCGGACGGCAAGCTCGACCTGCAGTACAACGCGGTCCTCAATGCGGTACGCACCGGCGAGATCTCGAAGCGACGGATCGACCAATCGGTCGAGCGCATCCTGCGGCTGAAGTTCAAGCTCGGCCTGTTCGACAACCCGTACGTCGACGAGTCGGCCGTCGACGCCGTCGTCGGCACCCCTGACCACCTGGCGGCCGCACAGCGGATCACCGACCGCACCACCACGCTGGTGAAGAACGACGCGGGCCTGCTGCCGCTGTCGGCGAGCCAGCGGCGCCATATCCTGGTCACCGGCTGGGGGGCGAGCACCACGCAGACCCTCGCCGCTGACCTCGCCGCCCGCGGCCAGGACGTGGAACGCTACTACACCGGCAGCCCGACCGACGCCCAGATCGCGACCGCGGTGCAGAAGGCGACCGCGAGCGACCTCACCGTGGTGACCGCCGGCAAGGCGTGGGCCGACGCGGCGCAGCAGAAACTCGTGCGCCAGCTGGTCGCCACCGGCAAGCCGGTGGTGGTGGTCGCCGTGCAGGACCCGTACGACGTCGCCTACTTCCCCGAGGCGCCGACCTACCTGGCGACGTACTCGTACGGCGCGGTGGCGCTCACGTCGCTGACCAGCGTCCTGTTCGGCGACATCGCCCCGCAGGGCAAGCTCCCGGTGATGATCCC
>Ga0310834_100125_pt1 | contig 135335 bp, 119 predicted proteins | sample SM_ome_2_FD_201314 | JGI IMG/M metagenome (GOLD analysis project Ga0310834, IMG submission 201314) | Sorghum-adapted microbial communities enriched on stacked mutant (SM) sorghum from Joint BioEnergy Institute, Emeryville, California... ... | reverse complement strand
TACGGTGGACCATACAGACCTCCGGTTCCAGATGTGAGCGTGAGCACCTCACACCTCGCCGGAGGTCTCCCTTTCGATCAAGCCGACACGCCGTCAACAACGCTCATGGGCACTACAGCTAGCCGCTCTTCTGCCGCCAGTCGCGGACCGCGTCACGCATCCGGTCGAACATCGCCAGCGGCGGCCCCGCGATCATGTTCGCGGCCATCGACTCGCCGGCCCGCGGATGGGGCCGGGTCGGTGCCATCGACTCCGCCGCCCGCACCGCGCCAGCCATCCGGCGTAGCTGCTCGGCCGAGACGTTCTGCCGCAGGTGCGGGAACTCCTCGGTCTCCTCGTGCATGGCGTGCTGGTTCACCGCGTCGCTGAACGCGGCGAACTTGCTGTCGAACTCAGGGTGGTCCACGCCCATGTCGTACAGCTCGGCGAGCGCATGCTTGGCCTCGTTCTCCTCCTGCAGCCGGCTGTCGATCACCTGGTCGCCGGATTCGATCTTCCGGCGGGCGGCCGGGTGGACGACCTCCTCCTCCGCGCTCTCGTGCACCGCGAGCAGCCGCACCAGCTCCTCGAACAGCTCCCGCTTGGTGGTGCCCTGGGCGGTCGAGATCTGGCTGAACAGGCTCCTGATTTGGTCATGCTGGTCGAGCAGCAGCTCCACCACGTCCTGATCCTGGGCCGTGGTCACCTGCCTCACCTCCGTAGTGCCGGGTGTCCGGACGCTGACCTTCTTCCCAGTACGGGGTGATCTATGCCCGGCAAGGCAGTTGTCCGGATCCGGCTCGTCCGCGTCACCTCCCTCACCTCGGCTCTCGCGGCGGGAAGCCGGTCACTGCCGGAGACCGCAGGCGGCCAGCTGCTCCAGGCCGGCCGGGCGGGCGGCGTGCCGGCCGATGGCGATGGCGAGACGACAATCGATTCGCTCGATCCGCCGGTCGCGTGCGCGGCGGGGCCAGCCGCCCATGCCGGGACGCCCGGCATACTGGCCGCGTGCCTGCCCCTCTCGTGGTGACCAGCCCAGCGAATCCACGGCTGAAATCCCTGCTCGCCCTGCGCCGTCGCCGGCACCGGGAGCAGGCCGGCCAAACCCTGGTGGAGGGGTACGAGGAGCTGGCGCTCGCGCTCGACGCCGGGGTGCGCCCGGTCGCCCTGTACTTCTGCCCGCAACTGCAGGCACCCGGCACCGGTGGCCTGTTGGACCGGGCCGCTGCGGCCGGCGCCGAGCTGGTCCAGCTGAGCCGGCCGGCGTTCGAGAAGGTGGCCTACCGGGAGTCGCCCGACGGCTGGCTCGCCGTGGTGCCCGCGGTCACCGCTGACCTGGCCGCCCTGCGGCTGGGTCCGGACCCCCTGCTGCTGGTCTGCGAGGCGGTGGAGAAGCCGGGCAACCTCGGCGCCATCCTGCGCACCGCCGACGCCGCCGGCGTCGCGGCGGTCCTCGCCGCCGACCCGGTCACCGACTGGGGCAACCCCAACCTGGTGCGGGCCAGCAAGGGCACGGTGTTCGCCGTACCGGTGGCCAGCGCCGCCGGTCCGCAGCTGCTCGCCTGGCTGCGGGAGCGCGGGATCGCAGTGGTGGCGGCGACGCCGCACGCGGATGTGGCGTACACCGAGGTGGACCTGACCGGGCCGACGGCGATCGCGGTGGGCACGGAGAAGGAGGGGCTGTCGGCGGCGTGGCTGCGGGCGGCGCGCCACCGGGTGCGCATCCCGATGGCCGGCCGGGCCGACTCGCTGAACGTGGCCACGTCGGCGGCGGTCATCACGTATGAGGCGGTGCGGCAGCGCCGGTCCGGATGACCGCGACGCCGCCCGGTGCGAGCCGGACGGCGCCGGTGACCTGCTCGCCGCTGACCAGGTCGACGCCGGTCGCCGCCACCTGGCGCGGCTGGTCAGTGTGGTTGAGGGCGAACAGCCAGGTCGCATCCTGGCCGGTCCGCCGCACCAGCTCCACGCCGGTGGGTGGCGGCTCCGGCGCTCCCCGCACGCGGGCGTACGCCTCGTCCAGCACGCGGGCGTACGCCTCGTCGGCCAGCTCGGTCGAGACGTACCAGGCGGCGCCGGCACCGTGCCGGTGGCGGGTGATCGCGGGCAGGCCGTCGAGCACGCCACCCGCGTACCGGGCAACCGCCTCGGCCCCGGTCAGGTGCACCCGTTCACACCACATCCGGCCGACATCTCCTGTGGACAGGTCCACTGTCTCCCCCGCGGGCAACGGGTAGAACTCCTCCACCCGTATGCCGAGAAGGTCGCGGAAGGCGCCGGGGTAGCCGCCGAGCCGGACCCGGCATGCGGCGTCCACGATGCCGCTGAAGTACGTCACCACCAGGTGCCCGCCATTTTCCACATAGGACGCCAGGTTCGCCGCCGCCCGGTCGGAGACCAGGTAGAGGCGCGGCACCACGACCATGCGGTACGCCGACAGGCCCGCCTCGGGATGGACGAAGTCGACGGCTACGCCACGCCGCCACAGCATGCGGTGCGCGTCCCGCACCGCCGCCAGGTAGTCCATGTCGGCATGCGGCGTGTGCGAGCCCTGCAACGCCCACCACGCCTGCGGATCCCAGACGACGGCCACCTCTGCGACGACCCGGCTGTCCGCCACGCCGGCCTCGCCGAGCCGGGCGAGCAGACCGCCCAGCTCGCACACCTCCCGGAAGACCCGGCTGTCCGGCCCGGCATGCGGCACCATCGCCGCGTGCCACTGTTCGGCCCCGCCGCGCGGGGCCCGCCACTGGAAGAACATCGCGCCCCGGGAGCCCCGCGCCACGTGCGACAGGCTGTGCCGCAGCATCCGGCCGGGCTCCTTGGTGTGCATGCGGCGGGATGGCGGGTGGGGGCCGTTCGGGAGATCTACGGTGTAGATGATGTTCGGTGCGCTCTCCATCAGCAGCCACGGCCTGCCGCCGGCCCACGAACGGGCGAGGTCCGCGGCGAAGGCGGTCTGCTCCTCGGCACCGCCACCGGATTCCGACGGGTAGTCGTCGATGGCGACCAGGTCCACCTCCCGCGACCACTGCCACTGGTCAACCGGAACCCAGCCGCCGAAGGCGAAATTGGTGGTGACCGGGACGTCCGGGGTGGCCTGCCGCAGCACCGCCTTCTGCTCACCGAACGCGGCGAGCAGCTCGGCCGACAGGAACCGCCGGAAGTCCAGCAGGTGGGCCGGGTTGGGCAGGTACTGGGTGGCCCGCGGCGGCAGCACCTGTTCCCAGGCCGAATAGTGCTGGCTCCAGAACGCCGTGCTCCACGCCTCGTTGAGCCGGTCCAGGTCGCCGTAGCGGGCGCGTAGCCAGGCCCGGAACGCCGCGGCGGCGTGGTCGCAGTAGCAGGCGGTGCCGTACTCGTTGTGGACGTGCCACAGGGCGAGCGCCGGATGCCCGGCGTACCGGCGGGCCAGCTCCCTGGCGATCCGCACGCACGCCGCACGGTAGGCGGGGGCGCTGAGGCAGTATGTGTCCCGGCTACCGTGGGTCAGCCGGACGCCGTCCCGGTTTACCGTCAGGGCGTCCGGGTACGCCAGGCCGAACCAAGGCGGTGGCGAGGCGGTCGGTGTGGCGAGCGCGACCCGGATGCCGCCATCCGCCAACAGCTCCAGCACCCGGTCAAGCCAGTCGAATGCGTACCGCCCCTCTTCCGGCTCCAGCCTCGCCCAGGCGAAGACGCCCACCGAGACGAGGTTCACCCCGGCGCGCCGCATCAGCGCGACGTCCTCGGCCCACACCGCCTCCGGCCACTGCTCGGGGTTGTAGTCCCCGCCGTACCACAACAAGGTCCTCCGTTGCGCTTTGTTGGGACGCCAGCCAAACTAAGAAGGCCGGCGCGGCGTGTCAACGCGACGACCCGGCACCGGTCGTAGACCCACGACGCCCGCAGGAGAGCCGATGCCGTACCGCCCACCCCTCGTCGCGCACGAGAACTTCGTCGCCGACCCGCCCGACCTGCCGACCCGCCGGCCGGGCGAGGGTGGGCTGTCGACCCTGGTCCGCGCCGACGTCGTGGCCACCGACGCGCAGGGCGTCACGCTGAAGGGTGCCACGTCAGGCGGCGAGACGCTGGCGGTACAAGTCAGCGTGGCCGGCGAGGGCATCATCCGGGTCCGGCTCAGCCAGGACACGGACGCGCGCACCCGGTCGGCCAAGGCCATCACGCTGGTGCACCCCGGGTCGTACCCGGGCGCGCGGGTGGACCTCAACGGCGGCGTGGTCCGGGTGCACGCGGGCTCGGCCGTCGCGGAGATCACCCTTGATCCGTGGCACCTGCGCTTCCTGGACCGGGCCGGGCGGATCCTGACCGACCAGAACGGCGGGGAGTACGACATCAGCGGCCGGATGCGCACCCTCCCCTTCGGCCGGTCCTCCGTGGACGGCGCGGTCGTCGCGTACCACGAGAGCTTCACCGCCAGGCCGGACGAGCGCTTCGTCGGGCTCGGGGAGAAGTTCACCCCACTGGACAAGCGCGGGCAGCGCGCGCTGATGTGGAACTACGACGCGTTCGGCAGCGAATCCGACCGGTCGTACAAGAACGTGCCGATGTACCTGTCCAGCCGCGGCTACGGGCTGCTGGTGGACAGCGGCATGCCGGTGGAGTTCGACATCTGCCAGTCCACGCACAGCTGCCTGCAGATCGTGGTGCCCGACGATCTGATCGACTACTACCTGCTCGCCGGACCCACCCCGGCCGAGGTGCTCAACCGCTACAACCAGCTCACCGGGCGGCCCATGCTGCCACCCAAGTGGGCGTTCGGCACCTGGATCTCGTCCGGGTTCACCGTGGACACCCAGGAGAAGGTGCTGGAGCGGGCCAGGCGGCTGCGCGCCGGCCGGATCCCGGCCGATGTCCTTCACCTGGACTGCTACTGGCAGGTCGCCGGCCACTGGTCGGACCTCGGGTGGGACAGGGAGAACTTCCCCGACCCCGACGGCATGATCGCAACCCTCACCCAACAGGGGTTCAAGGTCGGGCTGTGGCTCAACCCGTACCTGAGCCATCTCAGCCCGACCTTCCCCCACGCCGCCGCAGCCGGGCACCTGCTGCGCCGGCCGGACGGCTCGGTCTACGTCGCGGACGTCTGGCACGGCACGCACCCGCCGTGCGGCATCATCGACTTCACCAACCCGCAGGCCGTCGAATGGTTCAGCGGACTGCTGCGCAGGCTGCTGGAGCAGGGCATCAGTGTGTTCAAGACGGACTTCGCCGAGGGTGTCCCGGCCGATGCGGTGGCCGCCAACGGGATGACCGGGGTGCAGCTGCACAACGTCTACACGCTGCTGTTCAACGACACCGTCTCCCGTGTCACCCAGGAGATGGTCGGCCACGGGATGGTCTGGGCCCGCTCCAGCTACCTGGGCGGGCAGCGGCATGCCGCGCAGTGGAGCGGCGACGTCAACTCCAGCTATCCGGCGATGGCCAGCAACCTGCGCGGTGGGCTGTCGCACGGGCTGGCCGGCGTGCCGTTCTGGAGCCACGACGTGGGCGGCTTCACCGGTACGCCCTCGCCGGAGCTGTACGCCCGCTGGGCCCAGTTCGGCGCGCTCTCCCCGCTGGTCCGCTTCCACGGCACCACCAGCCGGCTGCCCTGGGAGTTCCCGGAGTTCGCCGCCGAGATCGCGGTCGACGCGCTGCGCCTGCGCTACCGCTTGATGCCCTACATCTACTCGGTCGCGGTCGAGTCGGCGCGCACCGGCGTTCCGATGATGCGGGCCCTGCTGGTCGACTCCCCGGACGACCCGGCAGCCTGGACCGCGGAGCTGGAGTACCGCCTCGGCGCCGACCTGTTGGTCGCTCCGATGGTGGATCCGGAGGGCAGCCGCCACGTCTACCTGCCCTCGGGCGACTGGGTCGACTACTGGACCGGCGCCGTCCACAGTGGTCCGCGGTACCACCGGATGAGCAAGCCGCTGGAGCAGGTCCCGCTGTTCGTGCGGTACGGCGCCCTCATCCCGCTCGCGCCGCTGGCGGAGACCCTGAGCGAAGCGCCGTTCACGGACGTGACGGTGGTCAGCTACGGCGCGGTCGACGGCCGGACCGTGATCCGGGACACCGACGGCGACACGACGGTCTCCGCCGTCCGGTCGGGCGACCGGTTCGAGGTCACGGTGGACGGGCCGAAGCCGGTGCGCCGGATCGCGTTCGCGGCGGTGGACGGTGCGACCCTCCCCCGCGAGGTGCGCATCAACGGTGCCGTCACCGCATTGTCCACTGTGGATGGCAGGCTGACGGCCGAGTCGCGCTGAGCGGACCGAGCCCGTCCCCGGTCCCGGTCGGCTCCGGCTCGCCACACCTCGCCCGCAGGCGGTGACGACCACGGACGCTTGGCGCGCCCGCGGTCGTCACCGTCGCACAACCCGTCCGCTCAGCCCCGCGGGCCGCCGGCGACGTAGATGACCTGTCCGGAGACGAACGAGGCGCCCTCGCTGACGAGGAACGCGATCGTGTTCGCCACGTCCTCCGGCCGGCCCACCCGGCGCACCGGGATCTCTGCCGCGGCGGCCTGCTGGAACTGCTCGAAGTCCACGCCGATCCGGGCCGCCGTCGCCGCCGTCATGTCGGTGACGATGAACCCGGGTGCGACCGCGTTGACGGTGATGCCGAACGGCCCCAGCTCGATGGCGAGGGTGCGGGTGAAGCCCTGCATGCCCGCCTTGGCCGCCGAGTAGTTGGCCTGGCCGCGGTTGCCCAGCGCGGAGGTGCTGGAGAGGTTGACGATGCGGCCCCAGCGCTGCTCGACCATGTACTTCTGGACCGCCCGGCTCATCAGGAACGCCCCGCGCAGGTGAACCCCGAGCACGGTGTCCCAGTCCTCGTCGGTCATCTTGAACAGCAGGTTGTCGCGGATCACCCCGGCGTTGTTCACCAGGATCGACGGCGGGCCCAGCTCGGCCACGACCCGCTCCACGGCCGCGGACACCTTGCCGGCGTCGGCCACGTCCACGCCGACCCCGATCGCCCGGCCGCCGGCCGCGGTGATCTGCTCGACGGTGCCCGCACAGTTCTGCTCGTCCAGGTCGAGGACGGCGACGGCCGCGCCGTCGGCGGCGAGCCGGCGGGCGGTGGCGGCGCCGATGCCGCGCGCCGCGCCGGTCACGATGGCAACTGTCATGCGGTGAGGTTACTAACCCTTCACCGCGCCGGTGATGACGCCCTTGGTGAAGTGCCGCTGCACGAAGGGGTACACCAGGACCGCCGGGATCACCGTGACCACCACGACGGCCATCTTGATGGCGAGCGTCGGGGGGTACGCGCTGATGCCCGGCAGGTTCGGCGCGTTCCCGGTGACGTGCGGTGTCTGGCCGGCCAGGATATAGCTCTGCAGGACCCGCTGGATAGGCAGCTTGTCGTTGTCGTCGATGTAGAGGACCGCGTTGAAGTACACGTTCCAGTAGCCGACGGCGTAGAACAGGCCCACCACGGCGACCACCGCCTTGGACAGCGGCAGCACGATGCGCAGCAGGATGCGGAACTCGCCGGCTCCGTCGATCCGGGCGCTGTCGACCAGCTCGCTGGGCACGTTCATGAAGAACGCCCGGATGACCACGAGATTGAACGCGCTGATCGCGGTGGGCAGGATCAGCGACCACAGGCTGTTCTTCAGTCCCAGCCCGGTCACCACCAGGTAGCTGGGCACCAGGCCGGGGTAGATGAGGAAGGTCAGCAGGAACAGGAACAGCAGGGGCCGGTGGCCCAGCGAGCCGGGCCGGGACAGCCCGTACGCGGCCAGCACGGTCAGGCCCAGGCTCACCGCGGTGCCCATGACGGTCAGCAGGGTGCTGGTCCACACCGCCTGGGTCACCTGCCCGCCGGAGAAGATGGTGAAGTACGCCGACGGGTCGAACTCCCGCGGGACCACCACCATGCCGCCGGCCTCGTTGATGGTCGACCGGGAGGCGAGGCTGGTCACCAGGACCGACCACATCGGAAACAGCACGGCCAGGACCAGCAGGGTGAGGATCAGCGCCTTGGCGGACCGCCCGATGACGGTGGGCTTCTCCTCCCAAACCGGCCTGGTGGCCCGCCGCCGGGCCCTGGTCGCGACCACAGCGCTCATATCTTCTGGTACACCCCCTGCTCGCCGAGCTTGTGCGCCAGCTTGTTCGCGACCAGGATCAGGACCAGCCCGACCACGCCCTTGAACAGGCCGGCCGCCGCGCCCAGACCCCACTGCTGGGTGGCGATCGCGTTGTAGTAGACGAAGGTGTCGAGCACCTCGGCGGCCTGCCGGCCGACAGCTTCGCGCTGCAGGATGTACTGCTCGAAACCGACCGACAGCGCGTCACCCAGGCGCAGGATGAGCAGCAGGACGATCACCGGCCGCAGGCCGGGCAGGGTGATGTGCCACAGTCGCCGCCACCGGCCCGCGCCGTCCGCGGCCGCCGCCTCGTACAGGTTCTGGTCGATCGCCGAGAGCGCGGCGAGGAAGACGATGGCGCCCCAGCCGACGTCCTTCCAGATGCCCTCGGCGGTGACCAGGACGATGAACGTGTCCGGGTTGGTCATGATGTCCCAGGGCTGCAGGCCCGCCTCCCGCAGCTGCTGGGCGAGCAGGCCGGCGCCGCCGAGCATCTGCACGAAGAAGGTGACCACCAGCACCCAGCTGAAGAAGTGCGGCAGGTAGACCACGCTCTGCACGAAGCCGCGTACCTTGCCGGAGACCACGCTGTTGAGCAGGATGGCCAGGAAGATCGGTAGCGGGAAGAAGAACACCAGCTGGAACAGGGTGATCGTCAGCGTATTGACGACCGCGTCCCAGAACGCCGGATCCTCGAAGAGGGTCTGGAAGTTGCCGAACCCGATCCAGTCGCTGTGGATGAACGCCTCGAACGGGTTGTCACCGAGGAACGGGTTGTAGTCCTGAAACGCGATGATGTTCCCGAGCGCCGGTATGTAGTGGAAGATCACCACCAGCACGGCCGCCGGCGCGGTCATCACCAGCAGCGGCCAGTCCCGGTGCAGCCGGGTGCGCAGCGGGCGCCGGCCGCGCTTGGCCTTGCGCGGTCGCGGTGCGGCCGGTGCGCCCCCGCCACCAGCGTCCGGGGCCTGGCCGCGCTGGCCAGGCCCCGCAAGCTCGGTGAGGTCAGAAGCACTCATCGGCCGTTGTCGGCGAGCGCCTTCTCCAGGAACGCCCGGCCCTCGTCCCCCCCACCGGACCGGAACTCGCTGACGATCTGGTCCAGGTCGCTCAACGGCCGCCGGCCGTTCAGCACGTCGCGGATCTTGTCCTCGGTCGGCTGGAGCACCTTCGAGTAGTTCGCCGGCAGCTCCAGCTTGATGCCCTTGAACAGGTCCGGCTCGAGGTACTGAATGCTGGCCTTGTGGTAGTTGATGTAGTCCTGGACGTAGTTCGGGGTGTCCGAGCTCTTCCACTTGGCCGGCACCCGGCCGCCGAGGAAGGTGAACTGCGCCTCGGCCACCTCCTTGCGACCCAGGTCGGTGGGGACCGGGCCGTCCGGCCCGCGGGTGAAGTGCTTGCCCTCCACGCCGTACTGCCGCAGCTCCCACTCCTTGGTGCCGAACGGCGCGGCGCACCAGTTGAGCACGCGCAGGATCTCCTTGGTCCGGTCCGCGCCCAGGCCCTTCTTGACGAACGTGAAGAAGATCGGCTTCTCGCTGCCCCAGAGGACCGGCTTGGTGCCGGGGTGGGCGCCGAAGGCCGGCACCGGCTGCATGTTGTATCCGGGGGTCACCTTCGACTGCTCGCCCTGCATGCCCTGCCAGGCGCCCAGCCCGTCCTGGTACATGAGGATCTTGCCGCCGTTGAAGAGGGTCTTCTCGTCGGCGCCCTTGGTGGCGATGACGTCCGGGTGGACCAGCTTCTCCTTGTACAGCCGGACGGTGAACTCCAGAGCCTGGCGGTACTCCTCGGTCTCGTACTTGTGCTCCAGGCCGCCACCGGCCTTCTTGCGCCAGCCGTTCTGCACGCCGGGGCAGCCGAACGCCTGCTGCACCATGTCGAAGACGCTACCGAACGCCCACACGCCCTTGCCCGGGTTGGTGAGCTTCTTACCGGCCTGGTACAGCTCGTCCACATTGGTGGGCGCGGCGACGCCGGCCGCGTCCATCAGGTCCTTGCGCTGGAAGAGCGCCCAGGCGAACGGTCCGTCGGTGGGGAACGGCACCGCGTACAGCCGGCCACCCCAGACCGAGTACTCCCACGCCCCAGTGGACAGGGAGGCCAGCATCGGGTACGCGTCGACCGCGTCTCCGGCGAGGTAGTCGGTCAGGTCCTCGAACAGCGCCTTGACCGCGTCCGAGAACCGCGCGATCTTGTCGATCTCCCAGTTCGGCGCGACCAGCAGGTCCGGCACGTCGCGCGCGCCCAGGGTCGCGCTGAGCTTGTCGAAGTAGGTGTTGCCGTCCTGCAGGCTGGGGTCGACCTGGACGCCCAACTCGGCATTGACCGCGTCCAGGTAAGAATTGCGGCCGAGGCCGGGTGGGACCGGACCCCACCAGGGGGCCATCGTCTTGATGGTCGGGCCGCCGCTGCCCGGCTTCTCGCTGATCGCGTCGACCAGGTTGGTCGGGTAGGACAGGAAGCCCTGGGGGATCGGCCCTTCGCCAGGGATGTCCGGCTTCACCATGTCCACGGCCTTGAACTTGGGCAGGACGCCCTTGTCGGCCTTGCTCGCGACGCCCTTGCTGCCGGCCTTCTCGCTGCAGCCGGCGAGCAGGCCGCCACCGGCCACCGCGGCCGCGCCCAGGCCGATCAGGCCGAGAAAGTTGCGTCGGTTGGTCGCCGCGTCCGCGAGCGGATCAGTCACGGCGCGCTCCCTTCACTACGGGGGAAGAGGGGGTAGAGTTAGTTGGTCTGTCGACTAAACAAAGTAATCGACGGTGACCGCCACCACAAGGGAGGCCGCCACGGCCACCCTGGCCCCCGCCGGGTGCCCCGGCGTACGGCATGATGGCGGCATCGTCACCGGGAGCGGGGCGCAGCTTGATCAGTATGCAGACCGGCAGTGGGCCGCAGCCGGCGGACTTCGCCGACGTGCGCGCCACCAACCTCGCCGTCGTGCTGCGCTTCGTGCGGGCGAACGCGCCCTGCTCGCGCGCGGACATCGCCGCCTCCACCGGCCTGAACAAGGCCACGGTGTCCAGCCTGGTGGCCGACCTGATCGACCGGCGGCTGGTGCGGGAGACCGGGCTCACCGAGCGACGCATCGGCCGGCCGGCCACCCAGCTGGTGCTGGACGGCTCGCCGTACGCGGCGGTCGGGCTGGAGGTGAACGCCGACTACCTGTCCGCGGTGGCGGTCGACCTGGCCGGGCAGCGGCTGCTGTCCTGGCGGCGCACCTTCGCCGGGTCCACGGCGGTGCCGAGCAAGGCGGTCGCGGCGGCGGCGGCGCTGGGCCGGCGGGCCGCCGCCCGGATGGCCGCCGAGGGCCGGCAGGTGCTCGGCCTGACGCTGGCCGTGCCGGGGCTGGTCGACGCCGCCGGCCGGGTGCCCCTCGCGCCCGCGCTCGGCTGGCGGGACGTACCGGCACTGGAGCTGCTGCGGCAGGCGCTGGGCGAGCCCGCCTACCCGGTGGCGGTGGACAACGACGCCAGTCTCGCCGCGGTCGCCGAATACCGCTACGGCGCGCACGCCGGGACGCCCAACCTGGTCTACCTCGGCGGCGGGTCGGGGATCGGCGCCGGCCTGGTGGTGGACGGTCGCGCCGTGCGCGGCGGCCACGGGTACGTCGGGGAGCTCGGGCACATCCAGCTCGACCCCGGCCGGGCGGGGCGCGACGGCGACGTTCCCGAGTGCGAGTGCGGGCGGCGCGGCTGCCTGCAGGCGCTCGCCGGGATCGGCGCGCTGGTGCGGCGGCTGCTGCCGGACGCCATTCCGGACGGCGGCGCGCTCACCGACCTGGAGCCCGAGGTGGACGAACTGGTCCGCCGGGCCCGCGCCGGTGACCCGGCCACCACGGCGGCGCTGGCCGAGGCGGGACGGTGGCTCGGGCACGCAGTGTCGGTGCTGGCCAACCTGATCAACCCGCAGGTGGTCGTCTTCGGCGGCTACTTCGTCCCGCTGGCCGACTGGCTGCTGCCCGCGGCGGAGGCCGAGGCGCGGGCCGGCACCCTCGCCCCCGACCTGGGCGGCTGCCGGCTGGTGCCCAGCACGCTCGGCCACGGCGCGGCCGCGGTCGGCGGCGCGGCCCGGGTGCTGGACGCGGTGGACGCCGGCCAGCTCCCCCAGCTGCTCGCGGCTGGCCCGGCGAAGTAGGCAAGCAGCGCGAAGTGGTGCCCGAGGGCTTGACCAGCGAGCCGGTCAATGTAAATCTCAGGATGCTCTGCGCGTAAAGAAGTCGAAACTCCGGGCAGAGCGCTTTTTTAGCCAGCTTGTCGAAACGCTTCGACAGACGGCGGTAGCGGCCACCTCGGCGGCGGTGCCGGCGGCCACCTGTCGAAGCGCTTCGACAAGCCAGACCGCCGCTGACCGGACGACCACGGAGGGTGAGTCGATGAGCGAACTGCCCGGGCCCGCGTCCACGCTCCCGCCCCCCAGCCCGCCCGACGCTCCCCCGTCGCCACTCCCGCCCCCCGGCTCGTCCGACGCTCACCCCTCCCCCCTCCCGCCCGCCGACCCGATCGGCCCGCTCCCCTTCCGCGACCCGGACCGACCCCTCGCCGAGCGGGTGGCCGACCTGCTCGGCCGGCTCACCCTCACCGAGAAGGTGGCGCTGCTGCACCAGACCCAGGCGCCGATCCCCCGGCTCGGCGTGGCCGGTTTCCGGACCGGCACCGAGGCGCTGCACGGGCTGGCCTGGCTCGGCCCGGCCACCGTCTTCCCGCAGGCGGTCGGGCTGGCGAGCACCTGGGACCCGGAGCTGGTCCGGGCCGTGGGCAGCGCCGTCGGCGACGAGACCCGCGCCTTCCACCGCAAGGACCCGACCACCGCCGGGCTCAACGTCTGGGCGCCTGTGGTCAACCCGTTGCGCGATCCGCGCTGGGGGCGCAACGAGGAGGGGTACGCCGAGGACCCGTGGCTGACCGGGGTGATGGCCACCGCGTACGCCCAGGGCCTGCGCGGCGACCACCCGAGGCTGCTCAAGACCGCACCCACGGTGAAGCACTTTCTGGGCTACAACAACGAGACCAACCGCGACCGCACCTCCAGCAACCTGCCGCCGCGGGTGCTGCACGAGTACGAGCTGCCCGCCTTCGCCGCGCCGCTGGCGGCCGGCGCCGCGGTCGCGCTGATGCTCTCGTACAACCTGGTCAACGGCCGGCCGGCGCACCTGAGCCCGCTGGTCAACACGGTGGTACGGGACTGGGCGCCGCAGGACATCCTGGTGGTCAGCGACGCGTACGCCCCGGGCAACGTGGTCAGCCCGCAGCACTACTACCCCGACCACGCCACGGCGTACGCGGCTCTGGTCCGGGCGGGCCTGGACAGCTTCACCCAGGACGATGCCGACCCGGGCCCGACGGTTGGCCACCTCACCGAGGCGCTCGAGCGCGGCCTGCTCACCGAGTCCGATGTGGACAACGCGGTGCGGCACGTGCTGGCGATCCGGTTCCGGCTGGGCGAGTTCGACCCGGTGGAGAGCAACCCGTACGCCGGCATCACCGAAGAGGTGATCAACTGTCCGGCACACCAGGAGCTGGCCCGCCAGGCGGCGCGGCGGTCCATCGTCCTGCTGCGCAACGACGGCCTGCTGCCGCTGCGGCCCGGCGGGCGGGTGGCGGTCGTCGGGCCGCTGGCCGACGCGGTCTTCGAGGACTGGTACAGCGGCACGCTCCCCTACGCGGTGACCGTGCGGGCCGCGCTCAGTGAACGGCTGGGCGAGGACGCGGTCAGCTACGCCGAGGGCGTGGACCGGATCGCGCTCGTCACCGGCGGGCGGTACGTGGTGGCCAGCGACTGTCCCGACGGCGCCCCGCTGGCCCTCCACGCCAGCGGTGAGGCCGGCCGGGCCGCCTGGTTCGACCTGTTCGACTGGGGCCAGGGCGTGGACGCCGTGCGATCGGTCGCCAACGGCCGGCACGTCTCGGTCGACGACTTCGGATTCCTCGTCAACGACCAGCCGGGCCCGAACGGGTGGGTGGTCAAGGAGACGTTCCGGCTGGTGGAGCGCGCCGGCGGGGTGGCCGTCCAGCACGTGGCGACCGGCCGGTACGTGGTCGTGGACGCCGACGACCGGCTGCGCGCCGCCGTCCCGGACGCCGGCGAGGCGACGTTGTTCACCGTGGAGCTCGTCGCCAGCGGGCTCGCCGCGGCGACCGCGGCCGCCCGGGAGGCCGACGTGGCGGTCGTGGTGGTGGGCAACCACCCGCTGGTCAACGGCCGGGAGACCGAGGACCGGGCAGACCTGGCCCTGCCGGCGGCGCAGGAGGCGCTGGTCCGGGCGGTGCACGCGGCGAACCCGCGCACCGTGCTCGCGCTGATCAGCAGCTACCCGTTCGCGGTCGGGTGGGCCGACGCGCACCTGCCGGCGGTGCTCTGGTCCGCCCATGGCGGCCAGGAGTCCGGGCACGCGCTGGCCGACGTGTTGTTCGGTGACGCCGATCCGGCCGGCCGGCTCACCCAGACCTGGTACCGGTCCGTGGCCGACCTGCCCGACCTGTTCGACTACGACATCATCGGGACCGACTCCACGTACCTGTACTACCGTGGCGACCCGCTCTACCCGTTCGGGCACGGCCTGTCGTACACCACCTTCGAGTACCGGAACCTGCGGATCAGCGCCGAAGAGGTGGCGCCGGACGGCGAGGTGACGGTGAGCGTGGACGTCGTCAACACCGGCGACCGCACCGGTGACGAGGTGGTCCAGCTCTACACCCGGCAGCTGCACTCGCGGGTCAAGCAGCCCGTCCGCCAGCTGCGTGGCTTCCGGCGGGTGCGGCTGGCGCCGGGCGAGCGCGCCACGGTCAGCCTGCCGCTGCGCGCCGCCGACCTCGCGTTCTGGGACGTCACCCGGGGCCGGATGGTGGTCGAGGCGGCCCGGCACCGGGTGCTCGTCGGCCGCTCCGCGACCGACATCGCCCTCTCCGGCGTGCTGACCGTCCACGGCGAACGGATTCCGGACCGGAACCCGTACGACCGTCCGCTGTGGGCCATCGAGTGCGACGACTACGCCGGAGTCGTGTTGCTGGACGAGTCCCCGGCCGCGACGGGCGACGTGGTGGCGGCGGCCGAGCGGGGCGCCTGGATCTCGTTCGAGAAGGTGAGCTTCGGCACCGGGGCGGCGCGCGTCCAGGCGGTGGTCAGCGCCGGACCCGGCACGCTGACCCTGCGCCTGGACGACCCGCTGGACGGCCCGGTCGCCGGCCGGCTGACCGTGCCGCGCACCGCCAGCCGCTACGCTTGGGCGCAGGTCGGCGCCGACCTGTGCGGCGCCGCCGGGCGGCATGACCTCTACCTGGTCTTCGACACGGAGGGCACCGCGGTGAGCCGGCTCACCTTCACCGCCATGACGGCTGGCGTGGCCGCCATCCCGACCGGGGCCCGCTGATGCCCGGCTCGGTGACGATCGCGGACGTCGCCCGGCACGCCGGGGTGGCCGTCTCCACCGTGTCCTATGTGCTCAGTGGCAAGCGGAGGATCTCCGCCTCCACCCGGCAGCGGGTGCTGGCGAGCGTCCGCGCGCTGGGCTACCACCCGCACGCCGGGGCCCGGGCGCTGGCCAGCAACCGGTCCAACGTGATCGCGCTGGTGCTGCCGCTGCGCTCCGGCATGCACCTGCCGGTGCTGATGCAGTTCGCCACCTCGGTGGTGACCACCGCCCGGCAGTACGACCACGACGTGCTGCTGGTCACCGCGGACGAGGGGCCGGCCGGGCTGCGCCGGATCGCGGCCAGCGCCATGGTCGACGGCCTGGTGCTGATGGACGTGGAGATGCACGACCCGCGGGTGCCGCTGCTGCGCGAGCTGGACCGGCCCAGCGTGCTGATCGGCTTCCCCGCGGAGGCGTCCGGGCTGACCTGTGTGGACCTGGACTTCCACCGGGCCGGGGCGGTGTGCGTGGAGTACCTGGCCGGTCTCGGACACCGGGACGTCGCGCTGCTCGGCGCGCCGGAGGTGGTCTACGAGCGCAACACCGGGTTCGCCCGGCGCACCATGTCCGGCTTCGTGGACGCCGCCGCCCGGCTCGGGCTGGCCGCCACCGCGGAACCCTGCGGGGAGAGCTTCGAGGCGGTGCGCGACCTGACCGAAGCGCTGCTGCGCCGCCGGCCCGGGCTCACCGGCCTGGTGGTGCACAACGAGGGCGCGGTCAGCCACGTACTCGCCTCGCTGCGGGCGCTGGGCCGCCGGGTGCCGGAGGACATCTCGGTGCTCGCCATCTGCCCGGACGAGGTGGCCGAGCGCGGCACCCCGCCGCTGTCGTCGGTGCTGATCCCGGCCGAGGCGGTCGGTCACGAGGCGGTGTCCCTGCTGATGCGCAAGCTCACCGGCGAGCAGGTGCCCGACGCCACCCTACTCGACCCGCGCCTGACCGCCCGGGCCAGTACCGGGCCGGCCCCCGCGGCGGCCTCAGGCTGAGGGCGGCTGCCGCGGGTCCGGCGTCGCGGTCGGATCGGTGCCGGCCAGCACCGCGGCGGCCTGGGCCTCGATGCGTACCGCTCCCAGCGCCCCGGCCCAGCGCGCGGTCTCGCGGGCCAGCGCTGCGGCTCCTGCCGGGTCGCCGCTGTCCCTGGCCAGGACGGCGAGCAGCACCTGCTGGGAGAGCGTGCCGGGCACGGCGCCGGCGCGGGCGCCCAGGGTGGCGGCACGCCGCCACCGATCCAGCGCCAGCTGGTGGTCGCCGCGGTCGCGGTCGTGGTCGCCGAGGTGGCGCAGCGCCTCCCGGGCCAGCAGGTCGTCGGCGAGCTCGCCGGCGCGCAGCGCCGCCTCGTAGTGTGCCGGCGCGGCGTCGCGCTCGCCGTAGAGGTTGTCGGCGACGAGGCCGGCGTACAGCTCGGCCCACCCCCGGCGCACCTCGTCGGGCGCCTGCTCGCGCAGGTCGTCGATGCCGCGCCGGAGGCGGGCGAGCAGCTCCGGATCCCTGCCGTGCGGCCCCGACCGGAACCCGCCGTCGACGAACAGCTGCTCGAGGTAGGCCTGCCGCAGCCGGAGGAAGGCCAGATCCCACCGGCTGTCGGCGGCGAGTCCGGCGTCCACGCAGAGCTTCTCCGCGGTATCGATCAGCCCGGCCGCGGTGTTGGTCGCCGCGTACCAGTCGCTCTCCACCGCCACCTCCGCAGCGGCCAGGGCGAGCAGCGCCCGGCTGCGTGGATCGCCGGCGGTGACGGCGGACAGCAGGCTGGCGGCGCGGCGCCACCGGCCCGCCCTCGCCAGCTCCCGTGCCGCCGCGATGACCTCGGCCAAGGGAAGGACCGCGTCGTTCGTCATGGCGAGGAAGGTAGTAACTAGGAAAAGTATCCACAAGGAAACTATTTCTGGAGGCGGTGCGTGCGGGACTCGGTCGACCACCATGTCGAGCTCTGGTGCAAGCAGCTCGCCTGGCTGGACCCGGTGCAGGAGGCGATCTTCGCCCGGCTGGCGATCCAGGCCCGGCACGCCGCCCGGGCGCGACGGGACACTTTGGACCGTGGTGGCCTGACGCACGGGCAGTTCAAGGTGCTGCTCGCCCTTCGCCGGCTCGGTCCGCCCTACACGGCGAGCCCGTCACAGCTGGCCGACATGCTCGGCCTCACCCGCGGCGCGCTGTCGGCGCGGCTGGCGCCGATGGCGGAGGCCGGGCTGATCACCCGTACCCCTGACCCGGTCGACCGCCGCCGGGTCCACGTACGACTCACCCCCGCGGGAGCCGAGGCGTTCGAGCGTCACGTGAGCGCGGAGGAGCGGGGTGAGGCCGGTCTGCTCGCGCCGCTTCGCCGGCAGGAGCGGCAGGCACTCGCCGACCTGCTCCGCAAGCTCGTCATCGCGGTTGAGTCCGGTCCGGGCTCAGCCGCGCCACGAACTCCGGGTGCGGGTCGGTGACCCGCACGGCCGAACCGTTTGATGTAGTCTCCGTCCGGGTCAGCCGGGTGAGCGAGCCGTGGCTGAACGGGACCGGCGACAGCAGCATCGCGGCGAATCCGGCGAGGATGGGGATGAGCAACAGCGGCTGCGTGCCATTGAGCACCGCGCCGGCGGCGAAGGCGGCCACCAGCGCGACCAGCCCGCCGAAGAAGAGCACGCTGGCCAGTCCCAAGTAGACGCGGCGGTCCCGCACGCAGGTGGCGCACAGCGGCCAGCCGGTGACGCGCACCCACCGCACCGCGCGCCGGTACTCAGCTGCGCGGTCGAGGGCGGTGTAGCCGGGCACCAGCAGCCTGCGCCGTGGGGATATCTTCGGGCGCGAGCGGATTACGAAGTCGGCGCGGCGGACCGCCGGCAGGCCGTGCCGGACGCAGCGGTCGGGCAGCTCAGGGCCGCCTTCGAGCCACTCCGCGGAAACATCGACCGCCACGCGCACTCCCCGCCCGGTAAGATCCGTCCCGGCTTCTGCTGGGGCACAGCATAATGGCGCACGCCGGGAGGGGGAGGGGACGTGGGATTCACCGCGCATCAGGACGGGATCCGCCGGTTTGGACAGTTGATCGGCGACCTGACCGACGACGCGGACCGGGCGGCCGGGTACGCGCGCGACCATTTGAGCATCGGCTACCGCGAAGGCCGCATGTTCTTCACCGTTGTGCAGAAGGCCAACGAGGTGCGCGACGCGCTCACGTCGAACTACCAGCACCTGGCGCGGCTCGCCGATGGGTCGGCGCAGGAGCTCACCAAGGCGGCCAACTACTACCGGGACACCGACCACGCGGCGGCGGCCCGGATGGACGCGACCTACTGAGGCAAGGACAGGCGCGATGACCGACAGACCCGCCGCAGAGCTCGTGACGCCCGAAGCCAGCCCGCCGATCCCGGACCTGGTCAACAACATCATCGGCGGCAAGCAGTACATCAGCCCGTCGTACTGGCTCGGCTGGGCGGCCGAGAAGGTCTGCGGGGTGAACCCGTGGAGCTGGGTCGCCGAGCAGTTCGCCGGCGACTGGAACGCCGCCGCCACCGCCGGCGCGGCGGTGAAGAACCTGGCCGAGTTCAACCAGGCGTACGCGGAGGCGATCACCAACGCCACCAAGCAGACCATCCCGGACGACTGGTCCGGCAACGCCGCGGCCGCGGCGGAGCGCTACTTCCAGAGCATCGCCCAGGCACTGACCGAGCAGATCAGCGCGCTCAACGCGGTGGCCGGACAGTTCCACAGCCTCGCCGCCGGCATGGAGGAGATGGCGCAGAGCCTGCAGAGCCTGATGCAGGACCTCACCGACTGGCTTATCGTCATCGGCGTGTCCGCCGCGGCGACCGCGGCATCGAGCTGGACGGTGATCGGAGGCATCATCGGCGGGTCCAGCACGCTCGCCTCCATCGCCGCGGCGGCGCGGGTCTGGTACATGGTCCTCGACGCCCATGACGCCGCCTGGGCCGCGGTGCAGGGCTTCGTCGGACTGACCGCGGGCTACCTCGGTGGCCTGCACGCGATGGAGAAGCACCCGCTGCCCGGCGGGGCCTACAACCACCCGGCGGTATGAGCATGGACGACACGACTTCCGAGCAGCCGCTGCTGGACGTGGCGCGCGGCAACCAGGAGCTTTCCAACCACCTCCGCAATGCCCTGCGCACCCTGCGGGAGCGCAGCGACAACGAGGACTTCCGGCGGGTGGTCGACGACGTGCTCGCCGGCCGCAGCGGGCTGCGTGACGTCTACCTGACCCCGGCCTTCGCCGCCGGCCTCGACCCCGGCGTGCGGCAGTTCGCCCGGCGGTACGACGAGCTCAGCCCCGAGGAGCGGGCGGCACTGGCCGAGCAGGGGAAGGCCAGCTGGCACGAGTAGGCGGGCACACCGGCGTAGCTTCGAGGGCATGCATATGACGCCTGAGGAGTTCCGCCGGTACGGGCACGCGGTCGTGGACTGGGTCGCCGACTACTGGAGGAGCCTGCCCGAGCGGCCGGTGACCCCGGCCGTCGCACCGGGCGAAGTGGTGGCGCGGCTTCCGGCCGGACCGCCCGAGCGGGGCGAGCCGGTCGAGGCGGTCCTCGCCGACCTGGACCGGATCGTCGCCCCCGCCCTCACTCATTGGCAGCACCCCGGCTTCTTCGGCTACTTCCCCGCCAACACGTCCGGCCCGAGCGTGCTGGGCGACCTGGTCTGCGCCGGCCTCGGCGTCCAGGGCATGCTCTGGGCGACCAGCCCGGCCTGCACCGAGCTGGAGACGGTGGTGCTGGACTGGCTCGCCGACCTGCTCGGCCTGCCGGCCACCTTCCGCTCCACCGGCCGCGGTGGCGGGGTCATCCAGGACTCGGCCTCGTCGGCCACCCTGGTCGCCACGCTCGCCGCGCTAAACCGGGCCAGCAAGGGCCGCTGGCGCACCGACGGGCTGGACCGGGCGTACACCGTCTACACCTCGCAGCACGGGCACTCGTCGATCGAGAAGGCGGCGCGCATCGCGGGCCTGGGCGACGGCGCCATGCGTGCCATCGCGGTTGATCCCGTGACCCAGGCCATGCGGCCCGACGCGCTGCGGGACCGGCTCGAGGCCGACCGCGCCGGCGGCGCGGTCCCGGCGCTCGTCGTCGCCACCATCGGGACCACCTCGACCACCGCGGTCGACCCGCTGCGCGCGATCGGCGAGATCTGCCGGGAGTACGGGGTATGGCTGCACGTCGACGCCGCATACGCCGGTGCCGCCGCGGTCTGCCCGGAGCTGCGCGGCACGCACGACGGGGTGGAGTACGCCGACTCCTACTGCTTCGACCCGCACAAATGGCTGCTCACCGGCTTCGACTGCGACGCGTTCTGGGTCGCCGATCGGGCCGAGCTGATCGAGGCGCTGACCGTGCTGCCGGAGTACCTGCGCAACGCGGCCACCGAGTCGGGTTCGGTGATCGACTACCGGGACTGGCAGGTGCCGCTGGGCCGGCGATTCCGGGCGCTGAAGCTGTGGTTCGTGCTGCGCTGGTACGGCGTGGAGGGGCTGCGCGCGCACATCCGGGCCGGCGTGGCGCTGGCCGCCGAGTTCGCCGGCTGGGTGCGTGCCGATCCGCGCTTCGAGGTGGTCGCGCCGCACCCGTTCTCGCTGGTCTGCTTCCGGTTGCGCGACCTGGACGGCGCGGACCCGCAGCAAGGTGACGAGCGCAACGAGGAGCTGCTGCGCCGGCTGAACGCATCCGGCGAGCAGTACCTGACCCACACCCGGGTGAACGGCCGGTACGTGTTGCGCCTGGCGATCGGGTCGCCGCAGACCGAGCGCCACCACGTCGAGTCGACCTGGCGGCGCATCCAGCAGATCGCCGGCGAGCTGGACGCCGGTGCGGCCGGCTGACCATGGTTGTGACGCATCGGCACTCGGTGCCGACGGACGCCCATTGTGGACCGTGCGAGACGGTGGCGGCACTGCCCCATCCGCGTCTGCGGCCGTACGTGGTGGGCTACGGGTGGTGGACAGGCAGGCTCGTTGAGCGCACGGCGTGTCGATCGGCCTGACGCTGTGGATACACCGACCAGCCGCACCTCAACCGCGAGGTCCGTGGTATGGCCGGCGTCACACCCACCGAGCTGTTCGCATTCTTTCAATACGCCGTGCCTGCCGCCGGGTAGCCTCCCGCGGCATGAGGTTCGACGGTAAGACAGCACTCGTCACCGGCGGTTCGCGCGGGATCGGCCGGGAGATCGTACGGCGGCTCGCCGGCGACGGCGCACGGGTCGTGTTCACCTACAAGGAGGACCAGGCGGGCGCCGACGAGCTGGTCGAGCAGCTCGACGGCACGGTCGCGGTACGGGCCGACCAGGAGGACATCGGCAACGTCGCGGCCATGTTCGAGCCGGTCCGCGACGGCCTGGACATCCTGGTGAACAACGCCGCCACCATCTCGCGCATGCCGATCGAGCAGCTCACCGCGGCGGAGTTCGACCGGGTGATGACGGTCAACGTCAAGTTCCCCACCCTGGCCATCCGCGAGGCGGCCAGGGTGATGCGCGACAACGGCCGCATCATCAACATCTCCACGCTCAACACCGTGGTGCCGGCGCCCGGCCTGGCCCTCTACTGCGCCAGCAAGGCGGCGCTGGAACAGGTCACCGCGGTCGCCGCCCGCGAGTTCGGCGGCCGGGGCATCACGGTGAACACGGTCTCCCCGGGTGCGACCGACACGGACATGCTGCGGGCGGCCAACCCGCCGGAGGCACTGGCCCAGAGCGTGGCCCTGACCGCGCTCCGGCGGCTCGGCCGGCCCGCGGACATCGCCGCCGTGGTCGCCTTCCTCGCCGGCCCGGACGGGCAATGGATCACCGGCCAGAACATCCGGGCCACCGGCGGCCTACTCGTGTGAGCCGGGCCGGCGCCACGCGGGCCGGCGCCACGCGGGCGCCCGGGTCCCGTGCGGCGCCGGCCCGTCCCCCGGCCTGGCGCTCACTTGTAGAGGACGGCCTGGATCTCCGGGTTGTTGATGTTCGTCTTGTCGTACCAGTAGAAGCCGGTGTCGATGGTCTTCGGCAGGCTCTCGCCCCTGATCGCCTTCATCGCCGCCTTGATCAGCTCGGCGCCCATGCCGACCGGGTTCTGGGTGATCGCCCCGGCCATCACGCCGTTGTTGATCGCGTCGATCTGGGCCTGGCCCGAGTCGAAGCCGACGATGACGATGCCCTTCTTGCCGCTCTCCTCGACGCCCTTCACCACGCCGATCGCGGAGCCCTCGTTCGAGCCGTAGATGCCCGCCACGTCCGGGTTCGCCTGGATGATCGACTTGGTGATGTCGGCCGACTTCGCCTGGTCGCCCGCGCCGTACTGCACCGGCAGCAGCTGGATGCCCGGAGCGTTGGCCTTCATCCACTCGATGAACCCGTCCCGCCGGTCGATGCCGGAGCGGCTGGTCTGGTCGTGCACCACCATCGCCACCTTGCCCTTGCCGCCGAGCAGCTCAGCCATGTGCTTGGCGGCCTCGGCCGCGGCGGCCTTGTTGTCGGTGGCGGCGGTGGTGACCGGCACGTCGCTCTCCACCCCGGAGTCGAACGCGATCACCGGGATGTGCTTCTGCTTCGCCTGCTCCATCGCCGACGCCGCGGCCTTGCTGTCCAGTGCGGCGAACCCGATCGCGTCCGGATTCTTCGCCAGAGCGTTGTTGAGCATGTTGAGCTGCGCCTCGACCTCGGTCTCGGTGGCCGGGCCCTCGAAGGTGATCCGGGCGCCCTCCTTCTTCGCCTCCTCCTCGGCGCCCTTCTTCACCGCCTGCCAGAACTGGTGCTGGAAGCCCTTCGAGACGATTGCGATGTACGGCTGGTCGCTGCCGCCCGAGCCGCCGCCGCTGTCGTCGCCGCAAGCGGTGAGGCCGAGGGCGAGCACCGCCGCGGCGAGGACTGCTCCCACACGCCGAACTCTCATATCTGGTCCTTCCCTGGGTCGATTCTTGGCGATTGCAGGTTCCGGCCTTCCGGCGTCGGAGCTCAGGTCTCGCGCTTGCGCACCATGTCGGCGTACACCGCGACCAGGATCACCAGCCCGAGGATGACGCTCTGCCACTCCTGCGGGATCGACATGATCTGCAGGCCGTTGTTCAGCACCGAGATGATCAATGCGCCGATGAGCGTGCCCACGATGGAGCCCTTGCCACCGGCGAGCGAGGTCCCGCCGATCACGACGGCGGCGATGGCCTGCAGCTCGTAGCCGGTGCCGGTGCCCGGCTGCGCGGAGCCCAGCCGGGCCGAGATCAGCACGCCGGCGAGCCCGATGAACAGGCCGCCCAGGGCGTAGATGATGATCTTCCATTTCCGGACGTCGATGCCGGACAGCGCGGTGGCCTCCTCGTTGCTGCCGATCGAGTAGGTGTACCGGCCGAGGATGGTCTTGTTCAGCAGGACGACGCAGATGACCGTCGCGGCGAGCAGGATCAGCACCGCGTTGGGGAAGTCGAAGCCGAGCAGGTTGCCCGTCGAGATCTTGGTGTACGCGAGGTCGTCGTTGAAGTAGATCGGCGCGCTGTCCGAGATGACCAGGGCCAGGCCCTGGGCGACCAGCATCATGGCGAGCGTGGCGATGAACGGCGGAATCTTCAGCAGCGCCACGTTGACGCCGTTGACCAGGCCGAGCAGCCCACCGAAGAGGATCGTCATGACCACGCCGACCCCGATCGGCACGTCCCACTTGGTGATGAACACCGCGGACATCACCGCGCACAGCGCCATTCCCGTGCCCAGGGACAGGTCGATACCGCCGGTGATGATGACGAAGGTGGTGCCGAGCGCCAGGGTGCCGATCACCACGGTGGAGAACAGGATGTTGGTGACGTTGCCGTAGTTGAAGAAGGACGAGCTGGCGACCGAGAAGAAGGCGAAGATGACGATCAGGCTGGCGAACGCGAGCAGCTGCTGCAGCCGGTTGCGCAGGCTGACCCGCCAGCCGGCCGGACCGGCCTCGGCCACGGTGGCGGGCGCCTGCCCGGCCGCCGTAGTGTCCACTGTGCTCATCGCTGTCCACCCTCCGGATCCGTACCCGCCGCGCCGGTGGGCGGCACGGCGCGCGCGCCGACGAGTCCCAGCTCCGCCGCGTCCTCGGCGCTCTCGTCGGGGCGCAGCGTCGCGTAGTGCATGATGTTCTCCTGGGTCGCCTCGGCGTGGTCGAGGATGCCGCTGACGCGCCCCTCGGTCATCACCACGACCCGGTGCGACATGCGCACGATCTCGGCCAGCTCGGAGGAGATCATGATGATCGACTTACCCTCCGCGGCCAGGTCGTTGAGCAACCGGTAGATCTCCTCCTTCGCGCCGACGTCGATGCCCCGGGTCGGCTCGTCGAAGATCAGGATGTCGCACTCCTTGACCAGCCACTTGGCCACCACGACCTTCTGCTGGTTGCCGCCGGAGAGGTTCTTGGTCGCCCGGCTCACCGACGGCGTCTTGATCTTCAGTGAGCCGACCATCCGCTGGGCCGTGCCGCGGGCCGCTTTGGCGTTGACGAACCCCCAGCGGCTGAACCGCTCGGCGAGCGCGCTGAGCGTGATGTTCGTGCTGACATCGTGCTCCAGCAGCAGGCCGAAGTGCTTGCGGTCCTCGGAGAGGTAGCCGATGCGCAGGCGCGCGGCATCGGCCGGGTGCCGGATGTGCACCTTACGGCCGCGCAGCCAGATCTCGCCGGCCGATATCGGGTCCGCTCCCACGATCGCCCGGGCGACTTCGGTGCGGCCGGCGCCCATCAGCCCGGCGAAGCCGAGGATCTCGCCCTCGCGCAGGTCGAACGAGACGTCCTTGAGAAGCTCCTTTGTCGACAGCCCGCGCACCGAGAGCACCACCTCCCGGTCGGGTCGCACGTTCTGCGGCTTCGCGTCGCTGGCCAGCGTGCGGCCGACCATCAGCGAGATGACCTCTTTCATCGAGGTGGCGGCGGTGTCCAGTGTGGCCACGTAGCGACCGTCCCGGATGACCGTGATCCGGTCGCTGATCGCCTTAAGCTCGTCGATGCGGTGGGAGATGTAGATGACCCCGGTGTCCTCGCGCTTGAACCGGCGGATCAGGTCGTGCAGCGTACGCACTTCGGCGTCGTTGAGCGCGGCGGTGGGCTCGTCCATGATGAGCACCCGCGCGTCGTACGACAGCGCCTTGGCGATCTCCACCATCTGCTGCTTCGCCACGGTCAGGTCGCCCACCAGCCGCCGCACGTCCAGCGGCAGCCCGAGCCGGTCCACCAGCTCCTGTGCCCGCCGGTTGAGCGCACGCTCGGAGAGCAGGAAGCCGCCGACCCGTGGCTCGCGTCCGATGTAGATGTTCTGCGCGACGGTGAGGTGCGGCATCAGGTTGAACTCCTGGTGGATGATGCTGATGCCGGTCTCCAGCGCCTCCTTCGGCCCGCTCACCCGCAACGGCCGCCCATCCAACCGGAAGCTGCCGCGGTCGGGGGTGTAGACGCCGGCGAGCAGCTTCATCAGCGTCGACTTGCCGGCGCCGTTCTCCCCGACCAGCGCGAGAACCTCGTTGTGCCGCAGGGTCAGGTGCATGTCGTCCAGGGCCCGTACGCCGGGGAAGTCCTTGCTGACCCCGTCCACCTCGAGCAGGTAGCGGGGCCGCTCCTGGGTAGAAAGGCCGGTGACGTCCACGACCCCTCCTCCGGCGGATCTCCTGGTCGGCAGCTCCTGCTCGATCACGACGGCCGTAGGCTATACATCCGATGTTTTGCCAGTCAAGACACAAACTGGAAACGTCAACATATCGTTGTTGGTCCAGTTGCCACCCAAAAGCGCATGACTTGCGTTCCGCACCGGGGGCTACAGCTCGGACGTCTCCCGCTTGGCCGCCGTGTCAAGATCGTAAGCCCGCTGCGCGGTCCCGGCATAGATGGCCGCCCGCTCGCCGGCGCTCAGCGGTGGCAACGCCTCGTCGAGCGCGTCCTTGACCGCACGGTAGGAGGCGGCGAGCAGGCACACCGGCCAGTCCGATCCGTACATGAGCCGGTCCGGGCCGAACGCGTCGACGGCGGCCGACACGTACGGCCGCAGGTCCTCGACCGACCAGGTCTTCCAGTCCGCCTCGGTGACCAGCCCGGAGAGCTTGGCGAAGACGTTGGGCCGGGCGGCGAGCTCCCGGATCGGCCCGGCCCAGGCGGCGAACCCGCCGTCACGGATCGCCGGCTTGCCCAGGTGGTCCAGGACGAAGCGCACCTCCGGCAGGTCGCCGGCGAGCCGCGCGGCGGCCGCGATCTGGTCGGCCCGCAACACCAGGTCGAAGACCAGCCCGGCGGCGGCGACCGCGCGCAGCCCGCGCCGCACGTCGGCCCGGTCCAGGTAGCCCGGATCGGGCTCGGCCTGCACCTGGGACCGCACGCCGACCAGGTACTCGCCGCCGGGCAGCGCCCGGTAGCCGGCGAGGGTCTCGGCCAGCGCCGGGTCGGCCGGGTCCACCCAGGCCACCACCCCCGCGATCAGCGGCGTGGTCCGGGCGTACGCCAGCAGCAGTTCGGCCTCGCCCGGGTCGCAGCGCCCGCCTTCCACCAGGACCGTGCGCTCCACCCCGGTCCCGGCCACCGCCGCCGCCAGCTCGTCCGGGCCGAACGAGCGCCGGATCGGCGCCAGTGACTCCTCGTCGAGCCACCGGTACCCCTGGTCGGGCTGCCACAGATGGTGATGTGCATCGATAATCATCTAGACGTCCGATGTATCCGGGGATTGTTGGGCAGCGGCGCGCCACACCGGGCCATCGGGGTAGGCATAGGTGGCGAGGCTGCCGGGCAGCATGGCGGCGCTGAAGCCCGGCGCGGTGGGCGCGACGTACCGGCCGTCCCGCACCACCACCGGGTCGACGAAGTGCTCGTGCAGGTGGTTGACGTACTCGATGACCCGGCCGTCCATGCGGCCCGACACCGCCACGTAGTCGAACATGGCCAGATGCTGGACCAGCTCGCACAGCCCGACGCCACCCGCGTGGGGGCAGACCGGCACCCCGAACTTCGCGGCCAGCAGCAGGACCGCGATGTTCTCGTTCACCCCGGCCAGCCGGGCCGCGTCGATCTGGACGTACGAGACGGCGCCGAGCTGCAGCAGCTGCTTGAAGACGATCCGGTTCTGCACGTGCTCGCCGGTGGCCAGCCGGATCGGCGCTACCTCCCGGGCGATCGCGGCGTGGCCGAGCACGTCGTCGGGGCTGGTCGGCTCCTCCACCCACCACGGCTCGAACGGCGCCAGCGCCCGGATCCACTCCACCGCCGCGCCCACGTCCCAGCGCTGATTGGCGTCGATCGCGATCGGGAAGTCCCGGCCGCACACCTCGCGCGCGATGCGCAGCCGCCGCACGTCGTCCTCGAGGTCGACGCCGACCTTGAGCTTGATCTGCCGGAAGCCCTGGGCCACCGCCTCCTTGCACAGCCGGCGCAGCTTGTCGTCGTCGTAACCGAGCCAGCCCGGCGAGGTCGTGTAGGCCGGGTATCCGGTGGCGAGCAGCTGCCGCTCCCGCTCGGCCCGGCCATCGGCGGCCCGGCGCAGGATGTCCAGAGCCTCGTCGGGGGTGAGCACGTCGGTCAGGTAGCGGAAGTCGACCAGCGCAACGATCTCCTCCGGGGACATCCGCGCCAGCAGCCGCCACAGCGGCAGCCCGGCCCGCTTGGCCTTGAGGTCCCACAGCGCGTTGACCACCGCGGCCACCGCCATGTGCATGACCCCCTTCTCCGGGCCGAGCCAGCGCAGCTGCGAGTCGTGCACCAGCATGCGCCACACCGCGCCCAGGTCAGCCAGCGTCTGCTCCACGGGCTGGCCCACCAGGTACGGTCGCAGCGCGCGGATCGCCGCCGCCTGCACGTCGTTGCCGCGACCGATGGTGAACGCGAACCCGTGCCCCTCGTGGCCGTCCGGCGCGTCGGTGCGCACCACGACGTACGCCGCGGAGTAGTCCGGGTCGGGGTTCATCGCGTCGGACCCGTCGAGCTGGAGCGAGGTGGGGAACCGGATGTCGTACGTGTCCAGCGCGACGATTCGCATACATCCGATGTTTACCAGCCACTTCGACAAAGCGCAAACGACGCTGCCGGGTCTGGCACCCCTGGCCGCGCGCCGGAAGGGCCCGCTGTCTGGCCGCGGCTTCAGCCGGAGTCGAGCGCCGGGACGCGGACCCGGCGCCGCGCGGCCGCCTGCTCGCGCCGGCTGCGGCGCAGCACCCGCACCGCGCACGCAACGGCCACTGCCCAACCGACCGAGAGTCCGATGTAGACGGATGCCCGTACGCCGTCCGGCGTGTCGAAGGCGCGCATCAGGGTACGCGCGTTCGTGAGCACGATCAGCCCACCGACCCCGGCGCCGAGCAGCTGCGCGGGCACGATGCGCACCAGCCACGCGGCGACCGGGGCAGCCACCACGCCGCCGGCGAGCAGAGCGACCACAGTGGACCAGACGAAGCCACCGGAGCCCAGGCCGACCAGAAAGCCGATGCTCGCCGCGCCGGCCACCGCGAACTCGGCCGCGTCCACCGATCCGACCACCTTGCGCGGCTCGAGCCGCCCGGAGACCAGCAGCGACGGCGTGGCCACCGGCCCCCATCCCCCGCCGCCGGTCGCGTCCACGAAGCCGGCGACCAGGCCGAGCGGCGCCAGGAACCGCCGGCGCAGCGGCCCGGCGACCCGGGCGGTGACCGGCCGGGCGAACCGGACCAGCAGGTAGGCGCCGAGGGCGAGCAGGATGCCGGACATCCACGGCGCGGCCGCCTCGGTCGAGACCGAGCTGAGCAGCGTGGCGCCGGCGAAGGCGCCGACCGCACCGGGCAGCCCGATGCGCGCCACCACCCGCCAGTCCACGTTGCCGAACCGCCAGTGCGAGACGCCGGCGGCCAGCGTCGTGCCGATCTCGGCCAGGTGGACCGACGCGGAGGCGGCCGCCGGAGCGATGCCGGCCACGAGCAGCAGCGTGGAGGAGGTCACCCCGTAGGCCATGCCGAGCGCCCCGTCGACCAGCTGCGCAGCGAGCCCGACGAGCGCCAGTACCACCAGCTTGCGCACCGGCTCCCCCTCTGCTGTATTCCTACCTGATAACTCGACTTACTCGACTTAGTCGAGAATCCCGGCCGGGCGGGCCGCCGTCAACCGCCGTACCGAAGACTGGGACTGCGACGGGGTGATGGAACCAGGTAGGGCCAGCGGTGCTCACCCTCTGTGTGAGGTACCCCATCTTCTTGCTCGCGACCGGCCTCGTGGCAGTGAGCGTGCTGGCAAGTTGCTCCGATGGGTCCGCAACCGGACCCGCGGCGGCGCCGAGCCGCGCCGCGCCGACCTCCGGCCCCGCCGAATCCAGCCCTCCGCCGGCGACGGCGACCCGTAAGGTGACCATGGCCGACGCGAAGGCATGCCCGGTAACCCGCCCTAGCAGGTTCGACCCGCCCCCGGGCGTCGAGCACGAGGTGCTGTTCGGCGCAGACTTCAGCTACGGCAACGGCCAACTGTGGGTAGGCGGTCTCTGGCCCACCGGGATCATCGCCGCCGAGCCGTACCTCGTTGAACCCGATGGCTCGATCGGGATAAAGCTCGGCTGGTACCGCGTCGCCTCCGGAGAGCTGACGATCACCGGCCGCCGCACAGACGGCCCCGCGCCGCCTGCGTGGGCGGACGTTCCCTCTGGCTACGGCGACAGTGGCTTCCAGGCCAGTGGCGTCCACTTCCCGACCGAGGGCTGCTGGGAGATCACCGGCACGGTCGGCTCGGCGAGCCTCACCTTCGTCACGTTCATCATCAAGGCCTGAGGTCGGGTCGGCAGGGTCCGACCACCGGCGGGACCGTCCGATCGCGACACTGCGCACGCAGGATCCCCCTCGTCCGGCGCCGCGAGCGCGCCTGCTGGATGCGCAGGTCTGGCTAGACCCAGGCGCCGGGATCGGAGACGAGCGTTTGCACCCGCTCTGGGAGCTTGCCGGACGCCACGTCGGCGACGGTCACCAGTTCGAGGATCTCCCGCTCGCTGGCCCGCAACGCGATCCAGACCTCCTGCAGCGCCCGGGCCGCGCCGTGGTAGCCGACCTCCTCCGGGCGGTGGCCACGCACGTTCGCCAGCGGACCGTCGATCACCCGGATCACGTCGGCCAGGCTGATGTCGCTGGCCGGACGGGCCAGCCAGTACCCGCCCTCGGGGCCGCGCTGCGCGTGCACCACGCCGCCGCGGCGCAACTGCAGCAGGATGCTCTCCAGGAACTTCGGCGGGATCTCCTGGGCGCGGGCGATCCGCTCGGCGGTCAGCGGTCCCGCGGCCGCGGCGATCTCGACGACGGCGCGGAGGGCATAGTCGACCCGGGCGGACAGACGCATGCCGGCAAGACTAGCTCCCGACCTTGCGGAGCAGGCCCTCCTGTACGGCGGTGGCGATGTGCCGGCCGTCCACGGTGAGCATCCGCCCGGTGGCCAGGCCCCGGGCGCCGGCGGCGGACGGGCTCCAGCAGTCGTAGAGGAACCACTCGTCGGCTCGGAACCGGCGGTGGAACCACACCGCGTGGTCCAGGCTCGCCCCGATCATGCCGCCCGGCCCCCAGACCTCGCCGTGCACGGCAAGGACCGAGTCCAGCAGGGTCAGGTCCGACGCGTAAGTCAGTGCGCAGGCGTGCAGCAGCGGGTCGTCCGGCAGCTTGCCGTCGATGCGCAGCCAGACCCGCTGGCGGGTCTCGGCCGGGCGGTCGCCGGGCGCCACCCAACCGGGCTCGCCGACGTAGCGGACGTCGATCGGGCGCGGTACCACGTTCCAGATCTCCAGCCGGTCCGGGTAGCGGGCCAGCCGATCGGCCACGGTCGGCAGCTGGTCCGGGGCGGGCACCCCGACCGGTCCGGGAGCCTGGTGCTCCAGGCCGGGCTCGGGCTGGTGGAACGACGCCGACATGAAGAAGATCACCTGGTCGTGCTGGCGCGCCACCGACCGGCGGACCGAGAAGGACCGGCCGTCGCGGATGTTCTCCACCTCGTACTCGATCGGCACGCTGGTGTCGCCGGGTCGCACGAAGTAGCCGTGCAGCGAATGCACCTGCCGCCGCGGATCCACGGTGCGTCCCGCGGCCACCAGTGCCTGCCCGGCGACCTGGCCACCGAACACCCGCTGCATGCCAACCTGCGGGCTGGTCCCGCGGAACCGGCGGTTGCCGCCGGCACCGCCGAGCACCTCAAGGTCGAGCAGCTCGAGCAGGTGGTCGACGGCGGCCTGGCCGTTCACCGGGCGGCCCGCGCCTGCACGTGGTCCACCAGGGAGCCGAGCTGGTGCACCCGCAGGGTGTTGGTCGAGCCGGGGGTGCCGGGCGGGCTGCCCGCCACCACGACCACGTAGTCGCCCGGCCTGGCCCGGCCCAGGCCGAGCAGGGCCTGGTCCACCTGGCGGAACATGTCGTCGGTGTGCGCCACGATCGGCACCAGGTAGGACTCGACGCCCCAGGAGAGCGCCAGCTGGTCGCGCACCGCCTGGTCCGGCGTGAACGCCACCAGCGGCAGCTGGCAGTGCAGCCGGGCCAGCCGGCGCACGGTGTCGCCGGTCTGCGAGAAGGCGACCAGTGCCTTCGCCCCGATCGCGGTGGCGATCTGGGACGCGGCGATGGTCAGTGCCCCGCCGTGGGTGCGCGGGTCGTGCAGCAGCCGGGGCACCGCGAACGAGCCGGCCTCGGTGGTCTGCACGATCTTCGCCATGGTGCGCACCGCGAGCACCGGGTAGCGGCCGACGCTGGTCTCGCCGGAGAGCATCACCGCGTCGGCACCGTCGAGCACGGCGTTGGCCACGTCGGACACCTCGGCTCTGGTCGGCCGGGAGTTCTCCATCATGGAGTCGAGCATCTGGGTCGCCACGATCACCGGCTTGGCCAGCTCCCGGCACAGCTGCACGGCCCGCTTCTGCACCAGCGGCACCTGGTCCAGCGGCATCTCCACGCCGAGGTCGCCGCGCGCCACCATGACCCCGTCGAAGGTGTGGACGATCTCGTCCAGCTGGGCCACGGCCTCCGGCTTCTCGATCTTCGCGAGCACCGGGCGGCGCAGCCCCGCCTCCTCCATCACGGCGTGCACCAGCTTGATGTCCTCCGGCGACCGGACGAACGACAAGGCCACCAGGTCCACGCCGAGCGCGAGCGCGAAGCGCAGGTCGTCGGCGTCCTTCTCGGACAGTGCGGGCACGCTGATCGCCACGTTGGGCAGCGAGATTCCCTTGTGGTCGGAGACCCGGCCGCCCTCCACCACCAGGCAGCGGATGTCCGGGCCGGTGACCGCGGTGACCTCCAGGATCACGTTGCCGTCGTCGACCAGCAGCCGGTCCCCCGGGTGCACCTCCTGCGGCAGCTTGTCGTACGTGCAGGAGACCCGGTCGGGCGTGCCGAGCACGCGCTCGCTGGTGATCACCACCGTGTCGCCCGTGCGCCACTCGGCCGCGCCGTCCGCGAACGCGCCCAGCCGGATCTTCGGGCCCTGCAGGTCGGCGAGCACCCCGACCGGCCGCCCGCTGGCCCGGGCCGCCTCCCGCACCAGCCGGTAAACCGCTTCGTGCTCGGCGTGCGTGCCGTGGCTGAAGTTCAGCCGGGCGACGTCCATACCCGCCTCGACCAGGGCCCGGATGCGGTCCGGGGTGCTGGTGGCCGGGCCCAGGGTACAGACGATCTTCGCGCGTCGCGTCACGGTGTCAGGCTAGTACCTACCCGCGTGACGGTATTCCGGGCTGGCACCCGTCCCTGCCGGAAGTCAGGGCTGCCGCGCTACCGCGCCGACCAGACTTACATCCTTGGTCCGGGCCAGCGTGTCCGCGACGTGGGACAGGTGCCTGCGCATCGCCGCCTCCGCCTTGTCCGGTTCGCGGGCGACGATCGCGTCGACCAGCGCGGTGTGCTCGGCAAGAGACTCATTCGCCCGGCCCGGCACCAGGATCGTCCGGTACTGGAACCGGACCATTTGCGCCCGAAGGTTCGTGATCAGCCGCTGCGCGGTGCTGTGCCGGGAAGCCACGATGACCCGGTTGTGCAGCCTCGCGTTGCATTCCGAGTAGCCCAGCAGGTCGTTGCGGCTCAGCAGGTCGCGCATCTCGACCAGGAAGCCGCGCAAGGCCTCCAGGTCCTCGGCGTCGGCGTTGATCGCGGCCTGGCGGGCGGCGAGCGCCTCCAGCACCGCCCGCACCTGGACGATCTCGACGGCCTCGTCCTCGCTGACCATCCGGACCCGGGCCCCGCGGTTGGGCTCCTTGTCCACCAGCCCCTCGTGCGCCAGGCGAGACAGCGCTGCGCGCACCAGGGCACGGCCAACCCCCAGCGACTCGACCAGGTCAGCCTCCACCAGCCGCTGCCCGGGTAGCAACCTCCCGGCCATCAGCTCCTGCCGCAACCGCCAGTAGGCGTTGTCGGCGCCGTTGGCCGCCGGCTCGCGGTCAGCCATGGTGACCCCGCTCGACCATCGTGGCGATCTGGTGAACCTCGTAACGCACGCGTCCTCCGGATAGTGTGGGCAAGATTAACAACAATGCTGTCGCCCACCGGGATCATACACGTAAGCAGCCCACCCTTCACATGACCACCCGACTTCGAAATTCGTGAGTATCCCGACAAAGGCTCCTGATCGTCCAAGATTGACTGGCACCAGGAGCGCTCCTAGGATTGTCTCCAATCTTGTACGCAGACTTGGAGTCACCATGCGTGTTGCCATCCTTGGGCTCGGCGAGGCGGGCCGCCGCTACGCGGCCGATCTCGCCGCCGCCGAGATCACGGTCGCCGGCTACGACGTGCGGGCCGTGCAGCCCCCGCCCGGGGTGCGGATCGCGGCCAGTATCGCCGACGCGGTGAGCGACGCAGATCTGGTCCTGAGCCTGACCACGGCGGCCGGTGCCCTGGACGCGGCCACGGCGGCCGCGGCGCACCTGCGGCCGGACACCGTGTACGCGGACCTGAACGCCGCCTCCCCCGCCCACAAGACGGCCGTCGCCCAGGCGTTGGGTCGCGGCCAGTTCGCCGACGTCGCGGTGCTCGCGCCGGTCGACCGGCAAGGGGTACGCACCCCGGTCCTGGTCTCCGGGCCCGGCGCGGCCGGCTACGCCAGCCTGCTCGCCCGCTTCGATGGCCCGATCGAGGTGGTCGACGGCGGGCCGGGGGCCGCCTCCAGCCGCAAGCTGCTGCGCAGCATCTTCATGAAGGCGCTGGCCACCTCGATCCTGGAGGCGCTCGCCGCCGGGCGCGCCGCCGGCTGCGAGGAGTGGGTGCGCGCCCAGATCGTCGGCGAGCTGGGCGACACCGGCGCCGCGCTGGTGGAGCGGCTGGTGACCGGAACCTACCAGCACGCCGAGCGGCGGCTGCACGAGATGGAGGACACCAAGGCCTACGTGGAGGAACTGGGCACGCCGACCGCGATGACCGCCGCCGCCATCACCTGGCTGGCGGCCGTCCGGTCCGGGCAGTGGCGGTGACCGCGGCGCAGACGATCGCGCGGGTCGATGCCACCCTGCTCGCCGTGCCGCTCGACCCGATGCTGCGCGCATACGGGTCGGACCAGGTCAGCGTGGTGCTGGTCACCGTCGCCGACGCCGACGGGCGGGTTGGTACCGGGTTCACCTACACCCTCGGGCTCGGGGCGAGCGTCGTCCGCTCGATGGTCACCGATGTGCTCGCACCGCTGGTCACGGCGACCTCGGTCGCCGCCTGGGCGGATACCGCCGCGGGCGCCGCGCGGCGCACCCGCAGGCTCGGCCGGGCGGTCTTCGCCCCAGCACTGTCCGCACTCGACATCGCCGTATGGGACCTGCGCGGCATCGGGGCGGGGCTGCCGCTGTATCGGCTGCTGGGCCGGGAGGCCACCGCGGTCGCCATGTACGGCTCGGGCCGCAGCGGCAACGGCCTCACCACCGCGCAGCTGGTCGACGGGTCGGTGGCGTACGTGGCCGAGGGGTATCGGGGCGTCAAGCTCCGGGTCGGCGCCCGCACCGTTGCCGAGGACCTGGCCCGGGTCAGCGCGGTCCGGGCCGCCATCGGCGACCAGGTGCCGTTGATGGTGGACTGCAACGAGCAGCTGGACCGGGCCACCGCGGTGCCGCTCGCGCAGGGCCTGGCGAGGCTCGGCGCCTGCTGGATCGAGGAGCCGTTCCCGGCCGAGGACGTCGCGGCGCACGCCGATCTGGCCGGCCGGGTGGACATCCCGATCGCGACCGGGGAGCACCTGGTCGGCCGGCACGAGTTCGCCGGCTACCTGCACGCCCGGGCGGCCGCGCTGCTGCAGCCGGACGCCGCGCTGACCGGCGGGATCACCGAGACGCTGCACATCGCCGCGCTCGCCGCCGAGCACCGCCGGCCGATCGCCTTCCATTCGCTGCCCGAGTTGCACGTGCACCTGGCCATGGGCGACCCCAACGTCAGCTACGTGGAGCACTTCCCCATTCTCGACCCGCTGCTGGCCGCGCCACTGGCACCCGTGGACGGGCAGGTCACCGCGCCGGACACCCCCGGCCACGGCATCGCCTGGGACCCGGAGGCGCTCGCCGCCTACGCCGTTTGACGTTACGCACCGCCCGGCATCCCGGGTCTACTCGGTGTCGTGCGTGCCGACCCGCCACGGCGCGAGCTTGCGCTCCAGCAGCTTCAGCAGCTCAATGACGACCACCGAGAACATCACGATCACCGCGACACCGGCCAGGTAGCGTGCGGTAGCGAAAACCTGCGCATCGGAGTTGATCTGGTAGCCCATGCCCGCGGTGGAGGCGATGTACTCACCGACGACCACGCCGATCATCGCGCGGCCCACGGCCAGCCGCAGGCCGGTGACGAAGAACGGCACCACGGACGGGAACACCACATCGCGGTAGACATGCCGGCGCCGCGCGCCGAAGGACCGGGCCGCGCGCAGCAGGGTTCGGTCGGTGGTCCGCACCCCCTCAGTCAGGTTGATCATCACCGGGAACGTGGAGAGGATCACCACGATCGCCACCTTGGAGGAGATGCCCAGGCCGAACCAGATCACCAGCAGCGGAGCCAGGACCAGCACCGGGGTGGAGTACAGCGCGCTGACGATCGGGTCCAGCGCGTAGTACAAGTTGCGGCTGGTTCCCATCAGCAGGCCGATCGGAACCGCGATCGCGACCGACAGCAGCATGCCCAGCGCGAATTCGGTGGCACTGACCCGAAGGTCGGTCCACAGCGTGCTCCCGGCGAGGTCGACCAGGCCGCGCCAGATCTGGCTGGGATAGCTGAAGAACAGCGGGTTCCAGCCTATGGTGCGACCGAGGACCTCCCAGATCACCAGCAGCGCGAGCACGGTGGCGACCGGCAGCAGCCGCGACCGGCGCCGGCGCAGCCAGGTTTCCCGGGGTGGCCGCAGCCCGGTGCTGGACACGGCGCCGGCCGGGCCGGCCGGGGCGGAGCCTGCCATCATCGCCTCTCCCGTTCGGGTACACGGCGCTGCGCCCTGGTGACCTCCGCCTTCAGGAAGTCCCACAGGCGCGCTCGGTGCTCGCCGTAGTGCCGGTGCCGCCAGGCATCGGGATCGCTCTTGGGCCCGGCCAAATCGATGTCCGCGCAGATTCGGCCGGGCGAGGAGCCCATGAGCAGCACGCGATCGGACAGCTGCAACGCCTCGTCCAGGTTGTGGGTCACGAAAACCACGGTGCGTCGCTCCTCGGCCACCAGCGCGCGGACCTCCTCGCGCAGGATCTCCGCGTTCTGCGCGTCCAGTGCGCCGAACGGCTCGTCCATCAGCAACAGGGACGGCTGCACGGCGAACGCCCGCGCCAGGCCCACCCGCTGCTGCATGCCGCCGGAGAGCTGGTGCGGGTAGAGCGATTCGGTGCCGGCCAGCCCGACCCGGTCCAGGTAGTGCCGGGCGAGGTCGTCCCGCTCCCGGCCGCTCAGATCGCGACGCCGGTAGTCGAGGCCGAGCCGTACGTTGCGCAGGACGGTACGCCAGGGCAGCAGCGCGAAGTTCTGGTACACCATGGCGCGCGTCGCGTCCCGGACCGTAGCTGGCGCCCCGCCGACGCGGATCTCGCCGTGCGCCGGCTCCAGCACGCCGTCCAGCAACTGGAGCAGCGTGCTCTTGCCGCAGCCACTGGCGCCGATCAGGGAGACGAACTCGCCCTCCTCGATCCGGCAGCTCACGTTGTCCAGGATCAGTTTGCTGCCGTACCAGAAGGTGACCTCGGAGACGGTGACCAGCGGCTGGGCGCGGCCCGCGGGCGCGCCCAGCGGCTGGGGCTGGATGGCCTGCGACATCCCATCAGCCCTTGGCGAGGTACTCGTCCGTGTACACATCGGACACCTTGACCGCCTTGTTCATCACGCTGTACTTGACCGCGACGTCGATCCAGGTCTGCAGCCCGGCGGGGTCGATGGAGCCGTCCTTGGCGTAGATGTCGGCGACCTCCCGGTAGCTCTCCTCGGCGTCGCCCGGCGACATGTTCTCGGCCTCCATCAAGATCTTGATGGCCTCATCCGCGTGCTGTGCGCACCAGCGGGTGCTCTCGACGAGCGCGGCGAGGAAATCACGCACCAGGTCCGCCTTCGCCCGCAGCGTCTTGTCCACCCCGGCGATCACCGCCGCGGTCATGTGCGGCAGGTACTTGTCCACGGTGCCCAGGTCGTTCAGCCCGGCCGCCCGGGCCTTGATGGTGAACGGCGCGACCAGCAGGCCGACCTGCACCTGGTTGGCCTGAAGGGCGGCGAGGATGGCCGCCTGCGCGCCGACGGTCACGTAGGTGAGCTTGTCGGCACCGATGCCGGCCTTGTCCATGACCGCCTTCATGGTGGCGGTGTTGCCGTTGTTCGGCCCCGGGTCGCCCATCTTCTTGCCGGCGAGCTGCTCGAGGCTGGTGACGTCCTTGGCGGTGATGATGTGGTAGTCGAGCTCGTCCATGAGGCTGCCCACCATCACCAGGTCGGCGCCGGCCGCGTCCGCCGAGACCACGAACGCGGCCTGCATCAGGCCGAGGTCCTGCCGACCGGATACCAGCGCGGACGTGGCGACCTCGCTGGACTTGGCGTTGGTCACCTTCAGGTCGATGCCGTGCTGGGCGAACACGCCGCGCTTGAGGCCCGCGGTGACCGGCAGCAGTTCGCCGCCGTACTTGGTGTTCGTCAGCCGCAACGTGGTCAGCCCGCCGCCGGTTCCCGAGCCGGCCCGGCCGGCCTGGCCGGCCTTGTCGGCCCGGTCGCCGCAGCCCGCGGCAGCGGACAGCAGCACCGCGGCTCCGGCGGCGAGGCAGGCCCGCCGAGTCAGCGGTGCGATGCGCACAGGGCTTCTGGGATCGGTCATGTCGGATCCTCTCTTCGCTGGGTTCGGGGCGCTGGGTCGCTCAGCTCGACAGCAGGCGCGCGGGGTTGTCGCACAGCATGAGGCGCAGGTCGGCGGCGGTGATGTCGTGTTCGACAAGGTTGTTGGCGAGCACCCGGAGCGCCTCGTGCGGACGGGGATGGCGCACTCCCCCGGCGTCCGAGGCGAGTACCAGGTGCTCCGGGCCGAGGGCCCTGATCATCGCGGCGGCGTCCGCCAGCGGCAGCCGGTTGGTGTAGCCGCCGACCGTGGAGCAGGCGATCTCCACGACGCCGCCCAGCTCGACCACGGCGCGGGCGAGCGCCAGGTCGTACGCGGGTGTCCACATGATGTGCGTGAGAACGACTTTCACGTCCTGGTCCCGGGCGAACCGGGTGAGCGTCAGGATCTCCTCCGGGGACAGGTGCGAGGTGGCCAGGACCGCGTCGTGCTCGCGGACCAGCGCGACGACTTCGGCGGTGTCCGCGGTGAGCCTCCCCTCACCGTCCAGCACGCTGATGCCAGCGGCGCCGGGCGGGCGGTAGATGGTCATGTCCCGGTAGCCCCAGTTCCCCAACTCGCCGGTGAGCTGGGCGTGGTAGCGGGAGTGGCCGCTGGGCATCCACACCACGCGGCCGCCGAGCCGCAGGCAGGCGTCGACCGCCGCCGGGTTGATTCCGCCGACCGGATAGTTGAGGCATATGCCGCCGATATACCGGAAGCCGGGCACCGCCCGGTTGGTGTGGTACGCGCGGCTGGCCGTGCTCTCCAGGTGCGCCTTGACCACCATGCCCGCCATACCGGCGTCCCGGCAGCCGGTGGCGATGTCGATGTCGTCGCCGACCCGGCCGAGCAGGTCCGGTCCGGCATGCACATGCATGTCGATTGCGCCATCGAGCTCGAACACGGTTCTCCCTCCCGGGCGAGGTGAGGTCTAGGCGGGCTGGTCGGGTTGCCGGCTTGGATCCGTCTCAGAAATCTGGCGCCAGAATCGTCACCAATCTAGCGGTCAATCTTGGCGTGTCAAGAGACGCCCGCATGGCGGACAGCCGCGCGGCAGTGACATGCTGGCCCGCTTGTGCACCAATAAAGCCCCATCTAGGGCTTGCCCAGACCCAGCTCGACTGTCAATAATCGTGAAGCCAATTTCGTACACTCCTTGGAGACCGCATGAACCCGCACCCCGTACCCACCGCTCGCGCTCGCGAGATCGTCGCTGGCGGCTACGACACCCACGTGCACGTGGCCCCCGACCTCATGCCGCGGTTGATCGACGACCTCGCACTGGCGGAGCGGTTCCGCGAGGTGGGACTCGCCGGGTTCGTGCTGAAGTCGCACTACGTGCCGACCGGCGAGCGAGCCGCGGTCGTGCGGGCGGCAGTTCCCGGCGTGGACGTACTCGGCGCCATCACGCTCAACGCGTCCACCGGCGGCATGAACCCGGTGGCCGTCGAGATCGCCGCGCGCACCGGCGCCCGGCTGGTCTGGTTCCCGACGGTGGACAGCGTCAACCAGCGCACCTCCCGGGCCAAGGCACCGCCCGGCGCCAAGCCGCCCATGTGGGCCGCCCTGCAGCAGGAGTTGCGGGCGGAAGGCATCGATCCGCCGCCGGTCGCGGTGGTGGACGACGCCGGGGCGCTCCGCCGCGAGGTGCTGGACGTTCTGAAGGTGATTGCCAAGCACGACCTGGCGCTCGCGACAGGGCACCTGTCCGCCGGCGAGATCCAAACGGTGGTCCGAGCCGCGGTCGACGCCGGGGTGCGCCGAATCATCGTCACCCACCCCGAGTTCACCTCGCAGCGGCTGACCGTCGAGCAGCAGCAAGAGCTGGCCGGGCTGGGCGCGTACCTGGAGCGCTGCTTCACCACGCCGTACACCGGCAAGGTGGCCTGGGACACGATGATCGAGAACATCCGCGCAGTCGGCCCGCGGCACTCGCTGCTGTCCAGCGATCTCGGCCAGCCGGGCAACCCCCCGGTCGAGGACGGCCTGGCCCTAATGGCCGACTACCTGCTCGCCGCGGGCATCAGCGAGGACGACGTCCACCGGATGGCGGTCACCAACACGGTCCACCTCATCCGTGGCACCACTGCGGTACGCGAGGAGGCAGCGGCATGACCGGCCGCAGGATGCTCGTGGTGGGCGCCCACAGCGCCGACTTCGTCTGGCGGGCCGCCGGCACCATCGCCCGGCACACCATGGCTGGTGGCGAGGCACGAGTGGTCGCGTTGTCCTATGGAGAGCGTGGCGAGTCCGGCGAGCTGTGGAAGGAGCCCGGGCAGACCGAGGAGAACGTCAAGCGGATCCGGCACGGGGAAGCGGCCAAGGCGGCCAGCGCGGTTGGCGCTTCATTCGAGTGCCTCGACCTCGGCGACTACCCGCTGCACGTGGACGCCGCCGCGGTCGATCGGCTGGCTGAACTGATGCGTGACTTCGCGCCGCACGTAATACTCACCCACCCGGAGAAGGATCCGTTCAACCCCGACCACCCGGTGGCGTACCAGGCGACCGCGCAGGCCAGGTTGCTCGCCTCCGGTGCCGTGGTCTCCAGCGGCTTCCGCACCGTACCGCCGGCGGAGTTCCTCGTCTTCGAACCGCACCAGCCAGATCTGTGCGGCTTCGTGCCGAGCGTGTTCGTCGATATTACACCGGTGATGGAGGCGAAGCGGGAGGCGATGCAAGCGATGGCGGCGCAGAAGTACCTGCAGAGTTACTACACGGAGCGGGCCGGGCACCGCGGCAACCACGCCCGCAAGGTGACCGGCAACAACGGGATCCGCCAGGCCGAGGCGTTCCAGCGGATCGTGCCGAACGTGGTGAGTGCGCTGTGACCACGACACAAACCCCTGGCTCCGCCATCCACGACCTGCTCGACCTGGGCGTGGCGACCGTCTACGAGGCATCCGGCCGCACCGGCTTGATCGACGCCGACCTCATCCAGGTGGTTCCGGGCTCTCGCGCGGCCGGACCCGCCCGCATCGCCTACTGCGGACAGGGGGACAACCGGGCGGTGCACGAGGTGATGTCCGTGCTGCGCCCTGGCGACCTGCTGGTTCTGTGCATGCCGCGGCCCGAGCCGGTCGCCCTCGTCGGGGAGCTGCTGATCACCCAGGCGCTCGCAGCCGGAGCCGCCGGTGTCCTGGTCGACGCGGCCGTCCGCGACCTGGAGGAGCTGCGCGCGCTCGGCCTCCCGGTATGGACCCGCTGGGTCCGGGTGGCCGGGGCGACCAAGCGGCACCGCGGACAGCTCGACGTCCCGGTCGAGGTCGCGGGCGCCCGGATCCATCCCGGCGACATAGTGCTGCTGGACTCCGACGGTGGGGTCGTGGTCGCCCGCGACCGGGTCGGCGAGGTGCTCGTCGCTGCCCGCGAGCGCCAGCGTCGGGAGGCGGCACTGCGACCTCGGCTGGCCGCGGGCGAGCTGAGCTACGACATCTACGGGCTAAGGCAACGCGACGCGGAGGCGGTGAACTGATGGGCGCCGTGCTGGAGGCGGCCGACCTGGAACGCTCGTTCCTCAAGGGCGACAAGCGGATCGTGGCGCTGCGGGGGTTCAACCTGGCCGTGGTCGAGGGCAGCTTCCTCACCATCCTCGGGCGCAGCGGCTGCGGCAAGTCCACGCTGCTGAACATGATGGCGGGCCTGCTCGCGCCCAGCTCCGGCCGGATCGCGTACCGGGGTCAGCCGGTGACCGGCCCGCGCGCCGAGATTGCCTACCTCACCCAGCACGACACCCTGATGCCGTGGCGCGACGTGCAGCACAACGTGGAGATGCCACTGGAGCTGCGCGGCACGCCCAAGGCCGAGCGACGGCGCACCGCCGCCGAGCTGATCGAGCGGGTGGGGCTGTCCGGGTTTGAGAAGCACTACCCGCGAGAGCTGTCCGGCGGCATGCGCCGCCGGGCCGGGCTGGCCCGGATGCTCGCCGCCGCGCCCGAGACGCTGCTGCTCGACGAGCCGTTCGGCGCGCTCGACGCGCAACTGCGCGCCGAGCTGCAGACGGAGCTCTTGCGGCTGTGGCAGGGGTCCGGCAAGACGGTCGTGTTCATAACCCACGACCTGGAGGAGGCGCTGCTGCTTGGCGACCGGGTGGTAGTCCTCGGCCGGGCCGGGCAAATTCTGCTCGACACGCAGATCGACCTGCCGCGGCCGCGGGATCCCGATGACATCCGGCTGGATCCGGCATTCGTCGCGCTACACCGACGGGTCAGCACCGCGCTGAAGGAGGGATCCTGGTGAGCGCTGATGTGCACCATCCCGCGACTGTCTCGGCGTCCACACCGCACGCCCGGCGCCCAGCCGGGCCGATCGAGGTGCCGGCCAACCGGTCCTGGTGGGACCGGCACGGCCGGGCCGTCATCATCGCGATGGTCCGGCTCGCGCTGCTGGTCGCGGCGCTGGCAGCCTGGCAGGCCGTCTCCGGACCGGTGGTGGATCCGCTCTTCATCAGCAAGCCGTCGGCGATCTGGGACAAGCTGGTCACCTGGGCCGGAGACGGCACCCTGGCCCGCAACACCGGCCTGACCATGCAGGAGATCGCACTCGGCTTCCTACTCGGTTCGGCGGGCGGGCTGCTCGCCGGGTTTCTGCTGGCCATCGTCCGGGTGCTCGGCGATGTGCTGGAGCCGTACATGATCGCGCTCTACAGCATCCCGAAGGTCGCGCTGGCGCCGCTGTTCATCATCTGGTTCGGTATCGAACTCAAGATGAAAGTCCTGCTCGCCGCGGTGACCGTGTTCTTCCTGGTCTACCTCAACGTCGCGGCGGGCGTCCGCTCGGTCGACCGCGCCTTGGTGGACGCGGTACGGCTGATGGGCGCCACCCGCCGGCAGATCATCGCCAAGGTGCTGCTGCCCGGGGCAATGGGCGGGGTTATCACCGGCCTGCGGGTGGCTGTGCCGTACGCGCTCATCGGCGCGGTGGTGGGCGAACTGGTCGCCTCCAACCGTGGTTTGGGCTTCCTGATGCTCGACTCGGCCAGCCAGTTCGATACTGCGGGGGTGTTCGCCGCACTGGCGGTCATCACGGTCATCGCGACCATCCTCAACCTCGGTGTCACCGCGCTCGACCGTCGCTCATCCCGGTGGAAGCCGGAAGAAGAGTGACGCCCCCACCACGCAATCGACCCCGAAAGCCAGGCCCGATCTGTCCAGGTTCCATCCCTACCGCTGGGAACAGGTGAAAGTCATGAGAATCAAGGCTTTGGCGGCCGCCCTCCTGGCCGCCGCCACCCTCACCGCCGGCTGCGGCGGATCCGGCGGCAACGCCACGGACGGTGCGTCGGCGGGCGGCATGATCAAGCTGCGGCTGGTGCAGAGCAGCACCTCGGTCGGCTACTTCCCGCTCTTTGTCGCCGAGCAAGAGGGCTTCTTCGCCGACGAGGGCGTGGACGTCGGCAAGCCCACCGTGCTCGGCGGCGACTCCAAGGTCGCCGCCGCTCTCGCCGGCGGGTCCGCCGACATCGGCGGTGGCGTGGCCACCACCGCGTTTCTGCTCGCCGACGGCGGTCAAGACCCGCGGATCGTGGCGAACCTACTCAACGCGTACTACGTCGACGTGATCGTCGGCAAGCAGTTCAAGCAGCCGCCGGCCGGAGCCTCGCTGGAGGACAAGATCCGTGCGCTCAAGGGTGCCCGGGTCGGCGTGCCTGCGCCCTCCGGCGGTGGCGCCGCACTGCTGCAGTTCCTGTTCAACAAGGTCGGCATGAACATCAAGACCGACATCACCATGGTGAACCTCGGCGGGGCCAACGCCAGCGCGCTCGGCGCGCTGAAGACCGACCGGGTCAACGTGCTGGTCTTCTTCCAGCCGGTCAGCCAGCAGGTCGAGGCGGAGGGTGTCGGCAGCATCTACATCAGCCCGACCCGCGGCGACGTGCCGGACATGACCGACCAGCCGCACGCTTTGGCCCTGTCCACCGCGAAGATCGTGCAGGAGAAGCCAAAGGCGATCGCCGCCTTCGTCCGCGCGGTGGCAAAGGCCGAGCAGCTCATCCACAGCGACCCGGCGAAGACCGAGGAATTGTTCAAGAAGTACCAGGCCTCCCTGTCGCCCGACACGGTCAGCCGGCTGATGCCCGTCCTGCAGAAGGAGATCCCGCAGACGCCGGTGGTCACCGAGGACGGCTACGCCAAGGCCCTCAAATTCCACCAGGTCGCCGGTTTGGCCAAGAAAGCGCCCGACTACGCCACGATGACCGGGGACAACCTCGCCGGGAAGGCGCTCGGCAAGTGACCCCGTACGACCTGGTCGTCCGAAGTGGACGTATCTACACCGGGACAGGCATCGCGGCCGGCCAGATCGCGATCCGCGGCGGCCGGATCGCCGCGATCCACGCGCCGTCCGAGCCGCTGGAAGCGGCTCGGACGATCGACGCCGGGTCGCGGCCGGTGATCCCCGGCCTGATCGATACGCACTGCCACTTCCGCGACCCCGGCTTCACGCACAAGGAGGACATAGTCTCGGGCACCCGTGCGGCCGCGCTCGGCGGCGTGACCACCGTGTTCGACATGCCCAACACCGAGCCGCCGATTACCAGCGTGCAACGGCTGGTGGAGCACCGCGAGTATGTCGGCGCGCGGTCCGTGGTCGACTACGGGCACAACGTGTCCGCGGTGGACCCGCACGCGATCGCCGGCCTGGCCGAAGCCGGTGCGTCGGCCTTCAAGCTATGGATGTCATACGACGTGGAGCGCAGCTATCCGCACTCCCCGGCCACCGCGGTGACCGACCGCGGGAAGCTGTACGAAATCTTCGAGCTGGTCGCCGAGACCGGACTGCCGCTCTACGTGCACCCGACCGACCACGACGTGTACAACATGCTCGCCCGCCGGGCGCAGGCCGAATGGGGCACCGACTTTCGGTCGTACGCACGGGCGCTCCGGTGTGGCGACAGCGTCGCGGTCAACGCCGCAGTGGTCACGCTGCTGGAGTTCCAGCGTTCGGCCGGCACCCGGCTGCACGTGCTCCACATGTCGTCGCGTGAGGGCATCCGAATGCTGCGGGCGGCGAAAGCAGCCGGCCGCGCGGTCACCGGCGAGGCCAACCCGTTCGCGATGTTCATCACCAACGCCTGGGACCGGATCGAACGCGGCGGGCCATACGTGCTCGGCCAGTGGGTTCCAGACGAGGACAGCGAGGCGATGTGGGAGGCGATCGCGGACGGCACCATCGACACCATCGGCAGCGACCACGCCCCGCATACCGTTGAGGAGAAGGAGCCCGGCTGGACCGACCTTTTTGCCGCGCCGAGTGGCAGCCCGATGATCGCGGACTACCTGCGTCTCCTGCTCACCGCTGTACACGATGGCCGGCTCACCCTGCAGCGGGTGGTCGAGCTGTGCTGCACCGGACCGGCCAGGCTCACCGGCCTCTACGGCCGCAAGGGTGTGCTCAGCCCCGGCGCGGACGCCGACCTGGTGGTTCTCGACCTCGACCACGAAGAGGTGATCAGCAACGCGAACACTCCGTACAAATGCGGCTGGACCCCGGCCGACGGGCTGGTCACCCGCGGCCGGCCGGCGGTCACCGTGCTGCGCGGCACGGTGCTCGCCGAGGACGGGAGGGTCCTGGTCGAGCCGGGCTTCGGCCGTTTCGTCCGTCCGCTGTCCGCGACACCGGGCGATGCGCAGCCGATGGCGGTCACCGATCCTGTCCGGCTCGCCGGATAGGGTCAGGTCGTGGTGCCGACAAGCCAGGTCCTGGCGTTCGCCGCCGTGGCGGCGGTGCTGATCGCCATCCCCGGCCCCAGCGTCCTGTTCACCATCGGCCGTGCGATGACGGTCGGCCGGCGAGCGGCCCTGGTCAGCATCGTCGGCAACGGACTGGGCGTTTTCGCACAGGTCGTCGCGGTCGCGTTCGGTGTCGGCGGGCTCGTCGAGCGGTCGGTGGCGGTATTCACCATCGTGAAGTGGGCCGGTGCGGCATACCTGGTCTACCTCGGCGTGCAGGCGATCCGGCACCGCCGGTCCACCGCCGAGGCGCTGGCCGCGCGGGTGACGCCGGTGCGGCACCGGCGAGCAGTGTGGGACGGGTTCGTGGTCGGCGCGACCAACCCGAAGACCATCGTGTTCCTCACCATCGCCCTGCCCGAGTTCACCGGACACACCGCGGGAACCATGCCGGTGCGGCTGCAGATGCTCCTGCTCGGCGCCCTGTTCCCCGCCATCGCGTTGGTCCTGGACAGCCTGTGGGCGACCGCCGCCGACACGGCACGGCGATGGCTGGCCGGATCGCCGCGGCGGCTGGCACTGGTCGGCGGCGCCGGAGGCCTGGCGATGATCGGCCTCGGCGTCAGCATCGCCGCGACCGGCCGCAAGGACTGAACGCGCGACCGGCCGCAAGGACTGAACGTCAGCCGGCGGGCTTCTCCCACACCGAGACGTGCTGGCGGCTCTCGTCGGTGAACGGCGCACGCGTCCAGCCGTCCCACCGCGCCCGCAGCCGCAGCCCGGCGAGCTGGGCCATCAGGTCCAGTTCGGCCGGCCACACGTACCGGAACGGGATCGACCGGAATTCTCCGCGACCGTCCACCACCTTGACGTAGTTGGAGCTCATCTTTTGGGTGGCCACGTGGTAGACGTCGTACGCCCATTCGGTCTCGCCGACCTGGAACGGCACGACGTTCTGCCCCGGCGGCAGGCGCCGAAGGTCGGGCACGCCGACCTCGATGACGAAGCAGCCGCCCGGCTCGAGGTGTGCGGCGGCGTTGCGGAAGCAGGCGACCTGCGCCTCCTGGGTGGTCAGGTTCATGATCGTGTTGAACACGAGGTACGTCAGGGAGAAGCTGCCCGGCACCTTCGTCGTCGCGAAGTCGCCGATGGTCACGCCGATGGCGTCGCCGCCCGGCTTGGCCCGCAGCCGGGCCACCATCGCCCGCGACAGGTCGATGCCGTGCACCTCTACGCCGCGGCGCGCCAGCGGCAGGGCGATCCGCCCCGTGCCGATGCCGAACTCCAGGGCCCGTCCACCGCCGGCCAGCTCCGCCAGGACGTCTACTGTAGACTCCACGACCCGCGGGTCGAACATCTCGGCGGACGAGTCGTCGTACCCGGCGGCGACGCTCTCGCCGAAGTAGCCGTCTTCGTCCACGGCCGCAAGGTACCGCAGGGGGTTCGGCTACGCCCCCGGTTTTGCTGCGCCGCCGCCAGCCGGCGATGTCAGCGGACGGCCAGCGGCCGGGCGGACGGCGTGACCGGGGACGGGAGCTTCCCTGGGCCGCCGAGGTACGCATGGATCGCCGCGGCGGCCGCCCGGCCCTCGGCGATCGCCCATACGATCAGCGAGGCGCCCCGGTGCATGTCGCCCGCGACGAACACGCCCTCGGTGCCGGTCCGCCACTGCGGGTCGCAGTCCACGGCGCCGCGCTGGTTGCGGGCCACGCCGAACTGCTCCAGCAGCGGCTGCTGCTCCGTACCGTCGAAGCCGATCGCCAGCAGGACCAGGTCGGCCCGCAGCTCGCGCTCGGTGCCCGGAATGACCGTCACCCGGCGCTCGCCGTCCCGCCTCTCCACCTCCACCTCGGCGATGCGGACCGCCCGGACCGCACCGGACGGGTCTCCGACGAACTCCTGGACAGCGACCGCGAACACCCGCTCGCCGCCCTCCTCGTGCGCGGGGTAGGTGCGCAGGATCCACGGCCAGGTCGGCCACGGATCGCGCGACTCGTCGCGCTCGTCCGGCGGCTGCGGGTACAGGTCGAGCTGGACCACGCTCGCCGCGCCCTGCCGGTGCGCCACGCCGAGGCAGTCGGCCGCGGTGTCGCCGCCGCCGATGATGACCACGTGCTTGCCCGCGGCGTCGACCGGGGTGGACGACGCCCGCCCGGAGACGACGCGGTTGGCGGCGACCAGGTGCTCCATCGCGAGGTGCACGCCGGCGAGGTGGCGTCCGGGCGTCGACGGCATGTCCCGCCCGGCGAGCGCGCCGCAGGCGAGCAGGACGGCGTCGTTCTCCGCGCGCAGCTCGGCCGCCGTGACGTCCACCCCCACCGTGCACGAGGTCACGAACCGCACTCCCTCGGCGGCCAGCTGAGAGAGGCGCCGGTCGATGTGCCGCTTCTCGAGCTTGAAGTCGGGGATCCCGTACCGCAGCAGGCCGCCGACGGCGTCGTCGCGCTCGTACACGGTCACCTGGTGCCCGGCGCGGGCGAGCTGCTGCGCAGCGGCGAGCCCGGCGGGGCCGGAGCCGACCACCGCGACCCGCTTGCCGGACGGCTCCGGCGCCGGTTGCGGGGTGACATAGCCGAGGTCGAAGGCGCGGTTGATGATCTCCACCTCGACCTGCTTGATGGTGACCGGCGCGCTGGCGATGCCGAGCACGCACGCGGCCTCGCAGGGCGCCGGGCACAGCCGGCCGGTCAGCTCGGGGAAGTTGTTGGTGGCGTGCAGCGCCTCGATCGCCGAGCGCCAGGCGCCGGTGCGCACCAGGTCGTTCCAGTCCGGGATGCGGTTGCCGAGCGGGCAGCCGTCGTGGCAGAACGGCACGCCGCAGTCCATGCACCGGGTGGCCTGCTCGCGGATCAGCTCATCACTGGCGGGCGGGTAGACCTCGCGCCAGTCCCGGATCCGGACCGGGACCGGGCGGCGCGCGGGCAGCTGGCGGTCGTGCTTGAGAAAGCCAGTCGGGTCAGGCACGGGCCACTACCTCCATGACCGCCAGGTCGGCGTCCTTACCGGCGGCCTCGGCCGCCCGCATCGCGTCCAGCACCCGCTTGTAGTCGCGCGGAATCACCGCGGTGAACTCGTCCACCGCGCTCGTCCAGCGGGCCAGCAGGTCGGCGGCGACCGCCGAGCCGGTTTCGGCCAGGTGGCGCTCCACCAGACCGTGCAGGGTCAGCCGGTCCTCTGTGGAGATCGGCTCCAGGTCGACCAGCTCGCGGTTGACCAGCCTGGGATCCAGCCGCCAGACGAACGCCTTGCCGCCGGACATGCCGGCGGCGAAGTTGCGCCCGGTCGGGCCGAGCACCACCGCCACACCGCCGGTCATGTACTCGCAGCCGTGGTCCCCGACGCCCTCCACCACCGCGGTGGCGCCGGAGTTGCGCACCGCGAACCGCTCCCCGACCTGGCCCCGGCAGAACAGCTCGCCACCGGTCGCGCCGTAGAGGATGGTGTTGCCGGCGATGATCTGTTCCTCGGCGGCGAACGGCGCGGTGTCGGGCGGCCGGATCACCAGCCGGCCGCCGGACAGCCCCTTGCCCACATAGTCGTTGGCGTCGCCGATCAGGCGCAGCGTCACTCCACTGGGGACGAAGGCGCCGAAGGACTGGCCGGCCGTGCCGTGCAGCGTCACCTCGATGGTGTCGTCCGGCAGGCCCTTGCCGCCGAACCGGCGGGTCACCTCGCCGCCGAGCATGGCGCCCACGCTGCGGTGTTCGTTGCGCACGTCGACCGCGATCCGCACCGGCGTGCCCTCGGTCAGCGCCGGCGCGGCCAGCTCGATCAGCTGGTTGTCCAGCGCGCGGTGCAGCCCGTGGTCCTGGCCGCGGATGCGGCGGCGGGCGGCACCGTCGGGCAGCGCCGGCACGTGCAGCACCGGCGACAGGTCCAGCCCGCGGGCCTTCCAGTGGTCCACGGCCGGTCGGACGTCGAGCAGCTCGGCGTGGCCGATCGCCTCGTCCAGGGACCGGAAGCCCAGCTCGGCCAGGTACTCGCGGACCTCTTCGGCGAGGAAGAGGAAGAAGTTCTCCACGAACTCCGGCTTGCCGGTGAACCGCTGGCGCAGCACCGGGTTCTGGGTGGCGATGCCGACCGGGCAGGTGTCCAGGTGGCAGACCCGCATCATGACGCAGCCCTCGACGATCAGGGCGGTGGTGGAGAAGCCGTACTCCTCGGCGCCGAGCAGCGCCGCGACCACCACGTCCCGGCCGGTCTTGAGCTGGCCGTCCACCTGGACGGTGACCCGGTCGCGCAGCTTGTTGAGCAGCAGCGTCTGCTGGGTCTCGGCCAGGCCCAGCTCCCACGGCGTGCCGGCGTGCTTGAGCGAGTTCAGGGGGGACGCGCCGGTGCCGCCGTCGTGGCCGGAGATGAGGATGACATCCGCCTTGAGCTTCGCCACGCCGGCCGCCACGGTGCCGACACCGATCTCGGATACCAGCTTCACGTGCACCCGGGCGGAGGGGTTGACGCACTTGAGGTCGTGCACCAGCTGGGCGAGGTCCTCGATGGAGTAGATGTCGTGATGCGGCGGCGGGGAGATCAGCCCGACCCCGGGGGTGGCGTGCCTGGTGCGGGCGATCCACGGCCACACCTTGTTGCCGGGCAGCTGCCCGCCCTCGCCGGGCTTCGCGCCCTGGGCCATCTTGATCTGCAGGTCGTCGGCGTTGACCAGGTACTCGCTGGTCACCCCGAACCGACCGCTGGCGATCTGCTTGACCGCGGAGCGGCGCTCGGGGTCGTAGAGCCGGTCGGTGTCCTCGCCGCCCTCGCCGGTGTTGGAGCGGCCGCCCAGCCGGTTCATCGCGATGGCGAGCGTCTCGTGCGCCTCGGCCGAGATCGAGCCGTACGACATGGCTCCGGTCGCGAACCGCTTCACGATCTCGGTGGCGGGCTCCACCTCGGACAGCGGCACCGGCGGCCGGACACCGGTGCGGAACGTGAACAGGCCCCGCAGCGATCCGGTCCTCGCCGCAAGCTCGTCCACTTTGGAGGTGTAGGCGCGGAACACCTCGTACTGCCGCGACCGGGTGGCGTGCTGGAGCAGGAACACCGTCTCCGGGTTGAACAGGTGCACCTCACCCTCGCGCCGCCACTGGAACTCGCCGCCGACCTCCAGCCGGCGGTGTGCCCGTTCCGCGCCGTTCTGCGGGTAGGCCAGCGCGTGCCGGGCGGCGACCTCGGCGTGGATCTCCTCCAGGCCGATCCCGCCGATCCGGCTGGAGGTGCCGGTGAAGTACCGCTCGACCAGCCGCCGGTCCAGGCCGACCGCCTCGAAGACCTGGGCCCCGCAGTACGACGAGACGGTGGAGATGCCCATCTTGGACATGATCTTCAGAACGCCCTTGCCGAGCGCCTTGACGTAGTTGCGCACCGCCGTGGCCGGGTCCAGGCCGGGCAGCGCACCGGTGGCGATCATGTCCTCGACCGTCTCGAAGGCCAGGTACGGGTTGACCGCGGCCGCGCCGTAGCCGATCAGCACCGCGACGTGGTGCACCTGCCGGCAGTCGCCGGCCTCAACGACCAGTGCCACCCGGGTGCGGGTCTGCTCGCGTACCAGATGCTGGTGGACCGCGGCGGTGAGCAGCAGTGACGGGATCGGCGCCAGGTCCGCGGTGGAGTCGCGGTCGGACAGCACCAGGATCCGCACGCCGTCCTCGATCGCCTCGGACACGTGCCGGCAGATCTCGGTGATCCGGGCCTTCAGGCCCTTGCCGCCGTCCCGCAGCCGGTACAGCCCGGAGACCCGGACCGCCTTGAAACCGGGCAGGTCGCCGTCCTCGTCGATGGACAGCAGCTTGGCCAGCTCGTCGTTGTCGATCACCGGGTAGGGCAGCACCACCTGCCGGCAACTGGCCGGCCCCGGCTCCAGCAGGTTGCCCTCCGGGCCGATGGTGCCGGACAGGCTGGTCACCAGCTCCTCCCGGATGGCGTCCAGCGGCGGGTTGGTCACCTGGGCGAACAGCTGGTGGAAGTAGTCGAAGAGCAGCCGCGGCCGGGTGGACAGCGGCGAGATCGGGGTGTCGGTGCCCATCGAGCCGATCGGCTCGGCCCCGGTGCGGGCCATCGGTCCAATGAGGATCTTCAGCTCCTCCTCGGTGTAGCCGAAGATCTGCTGCCGGCGCTGGACCGAGTCGTGCGTGTAGACGATGTGCTCCCGCGCCGGCAACGATTCCAGCGGGATCAGCCCGGCGTGCAGCCAGTCGTCGTAGGGCGCGGCCGCGGCCAGCTCGGCCTTGATCTCGTCGTCCGAGACGATCCGGCCGGCCGCGGTGTCCAGCAGGAACATCCGGCCCGGCTGCAGCCGCCCCTTGGCCACCACGGTGGCCGGGTCGAGGTCCAGCACGCCGGCCTCACTGGCCAGCACGACCAGCCCGTCGCTGGTGCGCCACCAGCGGCCGGGGCGCAGGCCGTTGCGGTCCAGCACCGCGCCGACCAGGGTGCCGTCGGTGAACGCGACCGCCGCCGGGCCGTCCCACGGCTCCATCAGGCTGGCGTGGAAGCGGTAGAAGGCCCGCTTCGCCGGGTCCATGTCCGGGTCGTTCTCCCACGCCTCCGGAATCATCATGAGCATCGCGTGCGGCAGGCTGCGCCCGGCCAGGTGCAGCAGCTCCAGCACCTCGTCGACGTTGGCCGCGTCGGAGGCGTCCGGCGTGCAGATCGGGAACAGCCGCTTGATGTTGCCTGGGATCAGCTTGCTGGCCAGCAGCGCCTCCCGGGCGTTCATCCAGTTCTTGTTGCCGCGGATGGTGTTGATCTCACCGTTGTGCGCGATGTAGCGGTACGGGTGGGCCAGCGGCCAGGACGGGAAGGTGTTGGTGGAGAACCGCGAGTGGACCAGGGCGATGGCGGTGCGCACCCGCTCGTCGCGCAGGTCGGGGAAGAACGTGGGGACCTGTGCCGGGGTCAGCATTCCCTTGTAGACCATGGTCCGGCCGGACAGCGACGGGAAGTACGCGGGCACGCCACGCTCGCGGCTCTCCCGCTCGGTCTGCTTGCGGACGCAGAACGCGACGCGCTCCAGGTCCATCCCGGTCAGCGGGGTGCCCGGCTGGTCCAGCCGGTGCGCCGACAGGAAGACCTGGCGGATGCGCGGCATGGCGGCGAGAGCGGTCTCGCCCAGGCCGGCGGGGTTGACGGGAACCTCGCGCCAGCCGAGGATCTCGGCGCCTTCCACCAGGGCGTACTTCTCCAGGACGCGGATCGCGCGGGCCTCGTCGTCCGGGTCGGTGGGCAGGAAGACCAGGCCGGTGACGTACTGGCCGACCGGCGGGAGCGGGAAGTCGACGATGGCGCGGTAGAACGCGTCCGGCACCTGCAGCAGGATGCCCGCCCCGTCGCCGGTGTTCGGCTCCGCCCCGCGGGCGCCGCGGTGGTCCAGCCGGCACAGCGCGGACAGGCCCTTGCTGACCACGTCGTGGGACCGGCGGCCATGCAGGTCGGCCACGAAGGCGACCCCGCAGGAGTCGTGCTCGTATGCGGGGTCGTAGAGCGAGCCGGTCTGTGGCTGCGGGTACGGGAACGCCACTGGGCCTCCTGTCGTCGCTCGGGCAGCTACCTGGTCGGGACGACATCGGCCCTGAAGGGTCTTACGAGTTTACGGTACGGTCACCTGACCGCCGCCAGCCTCGCCACTGGCGGGAGTGCCACATCTCAGATTGCCACGTGCCGCTCCCGGGACGCCAGCACCACGGCCCAATGATCGGCCGGCGATGACACCGGCCTGGATGACCACCGGGCTGATCGGGGTGGTAGCCGGTCCCCATCGACCTTCCCCGATGTTCACCTGATCGCCTTCACCAACGACCGAAGGGTGTCCCGGCAGAAGGCCGCCTGATCGAAACGTCGGGACGGCAGGCCAGCCGATCCTGCGTCCCTCACGGTCAGGCGGGCGGATGCCAGCGGGCAGCGGCGATCGCGGCCCGGTCCAGCAGCCGCGGCGACAGCGCCCCCAGCGTCGCGTCCCTGGCCCGCAGCGCGAGCCGTCCGCGGGCCTGCAGCACCGCGCCCAGGCGCCGGTTCTGCCGGGCGACCCGCACCGCGCGCGGCCGGCGCAGCCGGCCGTACGCGGTGACGGCCGCCCGCAGCTGGTCACCCGGCACCGCGTCGTGGACCGTCGAGCGCAGCGTCGCCGCGTCCTCGAACGCCAGGCAGGCGCCCTGGCCCAGGTGGTGCGGCATGGCGTGGGCGGCGTCACCGAGCAGCACCACGCCGCCGCAGCCGACCGGGAAGCCGAACTCGCGCGGCATCGGCCGCAGCTCTCGTACCGGGTGCTGGACCAGGTCGTCCGGCTCGGTGGCGGCCAGCAGGTCGCCGATCGGCGCGTGCCAGTCGGCGTACCACCGGCGCAGCAGGGCGAGCTGGGTGGCGGGCGGCTCCGGCCGTGCGGCGCCGGCGGCGGTGGCCACCCAGTAGATGCCGCCGCGGCTGGACGCGCCGGACGAGCCGCGCTCGCCCAGCGACGCCGCCACGAACCGGTAGCCCGCACCCAGCGTCTCGCCGCCGAGCAGAATGTCGTCGGGCAGTCGGGGGGCGCGGTACCAGGGGATGACTGCGCGCCAGGCGGCGCATCCGGCGGACACCGCCACCGACTCCGGCTCCAAGCGCCGGCGGATCAGGCTGTCCACGCCGTCGGCGGCGACCACCAGGTCGGCCTCCCACACCGACCGCCCGTCGTCGACCGCCGGCCGGTCGCCGGCCACCCGTAGGCCCCGGACCTGCACGCCGGTCCGAATGTCGACCCGGTCGCCCAGCCCGGCGACCAGCGTGTCGTGCAGATCCTCCCGGTGCACCACCACCGGCGCGGCCGCCGGGTCGTGGCTGGGCTGGACCAGCCACTGGCCGTCCGGGCGGCGCACACCGCCCAGGCTGGCCGGGGTGGCGATCGCGGCCAGGCCACCGCCGAGCCCGAGCGCGCGCAACGCGCGCACCCCGTTCGGCCAGATCAGCAGCGCCGCCCGGCCGGCGCGTAGCCGGTCGGCCCGTTCCAGCAGGGTGACCTGCCAGCCGGAGCGGGCCAACGCGCCGGCGGCGGCGAGGCCACCCACCCCGGCACCGACCACCACCGCCGAGCGCATGCGCTCCGCTCCCTCCCCGGTCTCGATGTCTGTCACCCACCGACGGCCGCCGGCCGTCGGGCCCGCGGTCAGCGGTCGTCGCCGGCCGACGCCTTCTCCGCCGGCTCCGCGCCGTCCTTCCCACCTGTCTTTGGGCCGGCCGGACCGGCCTGCGCCGGTTCATCGGCCGACTCGTGCTCGTCCTGCGCCTCGGCGCCCGGCAGCTCACCGGTCTCCCGGTAGCGCCGGTACTCCGGCTCGGTCACCACCCGGTAGCCGGGCCCACCACGGCCGCCGCCGTCGGCGCCGGCCGGCGCGAGGAACTCCTGCGGCCCGCGCACCCGCAGGAAGTAGACCAGGGCACCGACGAAGACCACCAGCGCGGTGTAGATGTTCAGCCGCAGGCCCAGGAAGTGGTTGGCCGGGTCGGTGCGCATCGCCTCGATCCACGCCCGCCCGGCCGTGTACGCCATCACGTACAGCGCGAACGCCCGGCCCTTGCCGAGCTTGTACCTGCGGTCCACCAGGAAGACCAGCACGGCGACGCCGATGTCCCACAGCGACTCGTAAAGGAAGGTCGGGTGGTACGTGCCCGGCAGCAGCACCGGCTCACCGTCGGCGCCGATCACCGCCTTGCCCGGGTTGTTCCGGTCCATCTCGTGGACCTCCAGCCCCCACGGCAGGCTGGTCCGGCCGCCGTACAGCTCGTTGTTGAACCAGTTCCCCCACCGGCCGACGGCCTGCGCCAGGGCGAGCCCGGGGGCGAGCGTGTCGGCGAGGAAGCTCAGCGGCAAGCCCATCTGCCGGGCGGCCAGCCAGGCGCCGACGGCGCCGCCGGCCACCGAGCCCCACACGCCCAGACCACCCTCCCAGATCTTGAACGCGTCCAGGGGGTGTCCGCCTTCGCCGAAGTACGCCTGTGGGGAGGTGATCACGTGGTAGATCCGGGCCCCCACGATGCCGAACGGGACGGCCCACACCGCAACGTCCAGCACCGCGTACTGCGGGGCGCCGCGCTCGCGCATCCGCCGGTCCATCACGTAGCAGGCCACGATGATGCCCAGGACGATGCACAGCGCGTACGCCCGCACGGGAAGCGGTCCGACGTGCCAGACCGCGGTGCTCGGGCTCGGGATGGAGGCAAGGCTCACGCGTTGCACGGTACCGCTGTGCGAATGCCAGATGTGGCCCAGGTCCCAGATGACGGTGTAAACCTGGCCGGGAACCTCCTAGGCTTCGGCTATGAGCCACCTCACCGCCGCGGTCGCCGCGGTCATCACCGACCCGGCCGGCCGCGTGCTGCTGTGCCAGCAGAGCCAGGGTCACCGCCTGTGGAGCCTGCCGGGCGGCCGGATCCGCCACGACGAGAGCCCGGTCCACGCCGCGATCCGCGACATCCGCGAGGAGACCGGCATGGAGACGCACATCCAGGACCTGGTCGGCATCTACCACCTGACCGGGGACGGTTGCGGCACGGACCTGCCCGACGTGCTGGTGCACGTGTTCCGGGCCCGGGTTGACGCCGGCGACGCCACGGTCAACTCCGGCCGGATCTGCCGCCTGTCGTGGCAGCACCCGGATGCGCTGCCGCAGCCGATGACCGCCACCACGCGCATCGCCCTGGCGGACGCCATCGCCGGCCGCGCGGGCGTACTGCGCGAGGTCGTCCGGGATGTCGACCCGGCCGTCGTCGAAGCAGCGACCGTCCCCGCCCAGCCCGGCGATCTTGCACTTGTGTCCCCGTAAATAAGGTGATTTGTCTCCTATTTTCGGGGACACAACTGCAAGATCGCGGAGGGTCGGGAGGCTAGCCGCGGCGAACGCCAGCGGCCAGCTCGACGGTGAGCGCCCGCAGCGCGGACACACCGGCGTCCAGGTCCGGGGCGTCCAGCAGGCAGCGCACCAGTGCGCTGCCCACGATCACGGCGTCCGCGAACGAGCCCACCTCGGCGGCCTGCGCACCGTCGCGCACCCCGAGACCGACCCCGACCGGAATGTCCGCGCGGGCCGCGCGGACCCGGGCGACCAGCGCGGGTGCTGCCTCCGACGTCTTCTCCCGGGCCCCGGTGACGCCCATCAGGCTGGCCGCGTAGACGAATCCGCGGCAGTGCGCCACGGTCATCGCCAACCGCGCCTCGGTCGACGAGGGCGAGACCAGGAAGACCCGGTCCAGCTGGTGCCGGTCGGAGGCGGCCAGCCACTCGTCGGCCTCGTCCGGAATCAGGTCCGGAGTGATCAGTCCGCTACCGCCGGCCGCCGCGAGGTCCCGGGCGAACGCCTCCACCCCGTACCGCTCCACCGGGTTCCAGTACGTCATGACCACCACCGGCGCGCCGGCGCCCGCCACGGCCTCCACGGTGCGCAGCACGTCGGCCACGCGCACGCCGCCGGCGAGCGCCCGGTCGGCGGCCCGCTGGATCACCGGCCCGTCCATCACCGGATCGGAGTACGGCAGCCCCACCTCGACCAGGTCCACACCGGACTCGACCATGGCCCGGATCGCCCGTACCGCCCCGTCGACCGTCGGGAACCCCGCCGGTAGGTACCCCACCAGCGCGGCCCGGCCCTCGGCCCGGGCCTTTTCGAAGGCCGTCGAGACGCTCACCGCAGCATCCCGAAGTACTCGCCGGCGGTGTGCACGTCCTTGTCGCCGCGGCCGGAGAGGTTCACGATGACGGTCGCGCCGGGCCGCAGCTCGGGGAGGATCTTGATGGCGCCGGCGAGGGCGTGCGCGCTCTCGATCGCCGGGATGATCCCCTCGGTGCGGCAGAGCAGGCGGAACGCCTCCATCGCCTCGGCGTCGGTCACCGGCCGGTAGGTGGCCCGCCCGGTGTCGTGCAGCCAGGCGTGCTCCGGCCCCACCGCCGGGTAGTCCAGCCCGGCGGAGATGGAGTGCGACTCCACGGTCTGGCCGTCCTCATCCTGCAGCACGTAGGTCCGCGCCCCGTGCAGCACGCCGGAGCTGCCGCCGGTGATGCTCGCCGCGTGCCGCCCGGCTTCCACGCCCTCGCCGCCGGCCTCGAACCCGTACAGGCGGACCGACTCGTCCGGCACGAACGCGTGGAACAGCCCGATCGCGTTCGACCCGCCGCCGACGCACGCGGCCACCGCGTCCGGCAGCGCCCCGGTCAGCTCCAGGCACTGCGCGCGCGCCTCCACCCCGATGCCGCGGACGAAGTCGCGCACCATGGCCGGGAACGGGTGCGGGCCGGCCGCGGTGCCGAGCAGGTAGTGGGTGTGGCCGACGCTGGCCACCCAGTCCCGCAGCGCCTCGTTGATGGCGTCCTTGAGGGTGCGCGAGCCAGTGGTGACGGGGACCACGGTGGCGCCGAGCATCTGCATCCGGGCCACGTTCAGCTCCTGGCGCTTGGTGTCCAGCTCACCCATGTAGACCACGCACTCCAGGCCCAGGTACGCCGCGGCGGTGGCGCTCGCCACGCCGTGCTGACCGGCCCCGGTCTCCGCGATGACGCGCCGCTTGCCCATCCGTTTGGCCAACAGCGCCTGGCCCAGCACGTTGCGGATCTTGTGCGCGCCGGTGTGGTTGAGGTCCTCCCGCTTGAGCAGCATGGTCGCGCCGACCTCGTCGGACAGCCGCTGCGCCCGGTAGAGCGGGGACGGGGTCCCGGCGTACTCCCGCAGCATCCGGTCGAACTCGGCGACGAACTGCGGGTCCTGCATGGCCAGCCGGTACGCGTCGTCCAGCTCCTCCAGCGCGGCGATGAGCGCCTCGGGCACGAACCGGCCACCCCACCGTCCGAAGTGGCCGCTGGTGTCCGGGCCGGCGGTCGCCGCGCTCACCGGACCGGCCGTGGCGTCGCGGGATGGCTGCCGGCGGTGACCAGCTCGGCCACCGCGTCGCGCGGGCTCTTCTGGGTCACCAGGCCCTCCCCCACCAGGACGGCGTCGGCCCCGGCCGCCGCGTAGCGGATCAGGTCGTGCGGGCCGCGCACGCCGGACTCTGCGATCTTCACAACGTGGCTCGGCAGGCCCGGCGCGATCCGCTCGAACACCGAGCGGTCCACCTGCAACGTGCGCAGGTCACGGGCGTTGACCCCGATCACCCGCGCACCGGCGTTGAGCGCCCGGTCCGCCTCGTCCTCGGTGTGCACCTCCACCAGCGCGGTCATGCCCAGCGACTCGATCCGCTCCAGCAGGCCCACCAGCACCTTCTGCTCCAGCGCCGCGACGATCAGCAGCACCAGATCGGCGCCGTACGCCCGCGCCTCGTGCACCTGGTAACTGGAGATGACGAAATCCTTGCGCAGCAGCGGGATCTGTACCGCCGCGCGGACCGCGGCCAGATCCTGCAGCGAGCCGCCGAACCAGCGGCCCTCGGTCAGTACGCTCACGCAGCGAGCCCCGCCCGCGGCGTACTCCCCGGCCAGCTCGGCCGGGTCCGCGATCTCCGCGAGCCGACCGCTGGACGGCGAGGACCGCTTCACCTCGGCGATCACTCCCACGCCCGGCCGGCGCAGGACCGCGTACGCGTCCAGCGGGGGCGGCGCCTCCGCCGCCCGCCGGCGGATCTGTTCCAGCGGCACCTGCTGCTCGCGCGCTGCCACGTCCTCCCGCACGCCGGCCAGGATCTCGTCCAGCACGCTCGCGGGTGCTCCGCGCTTCGACCCGGCCCCGTCCAACGGACTCCCCTCATCGGGTGTCATGTGGCCGATGCTAGGGGGCTGGCCGGACCGAGCGAAGCCCGGGGTATGCGGCAACTCACTCTATGGACTGGTGCATAATGCTCGCCCCGCGGTGAGCCGGAGATCACCCACCGTGCCGCGGATGATCGCCACATCCGGCGGAGATTTTGACGGCACGGTCACCTTCCGGAAACAGTTCGCTGCCAGTCTGAGCTGGCCGGATCACACGACACGGGTTCGGGACCCAGGGGTTGATCGGACCGTGCGGGGCAACGCGCGGGACGCTCCGGTGGGACGGGCGGTGGCGGGTCAGGTCAGAGTCGGATCCTCGCCACGGTCGAGGGCGTCCCATGCCTGGGTCGGGGCGACCGATCCGTCGCGGGCTGCGGGGGCGGGTCGGTCGCCCGGTACCGCACCGCCGCGTTCGTAGCGGGCGCCCATGGCGGGCCAGGTGTGCCCACGGACCACGGTGAGGCAGCCGGCGGCGGCGACCGCCACGCCGCCGATCAGGCACAGCGCCGGCCAGAGCCGGCCGTCCGCGAGCCCCTGGCCGCCGCCCACGGCAAGGCCGGCGCCGATCATGACCAGGAGTACGCCCACTGCCCGGCGAGCCGCACCGCGGGTGGCGACCAGCGCACCGGCCGCGGCCAGCCCGACCACGGCGACCGGCGCCAGCCAGGGCGCGCCGCGATGGGCGGTCCGCAGCTCGGGCAGCGGCGCCGGGCGGACGGTCACCTCGACGTGCCAGGTCCTTGTCGCCGCGTACAGGGCCAGGCCCGCGCCGGCCAGACAGAGCAGGACGGCGTACGCCAGGACGCGCCGGGCGTCGGGGACCGGGGCACTCGCCCGCTCCGCCCTGCTCGCGCGCTCGGACCCGCCCGACGGACCGGGCGTGGTCGACGGACCGGGCCTGGACATCGGGCTGGGTGTGGTCATCGGGCTGGGCGCAGGGTCTCGGCGGCGGCGACGGCGGCGAGCACCGCGGCAGCCTTGTTGCGGGTCTCCTGCTCCTCGGCGGCCGGGTCGGAGTCGGCCACGATGCCCGCGCCCGCCGCGACGTAGGCCCGCCCGCCCCGCATCAGGGCGGTCCTGATCGCGATCGCCATATCCATGTCTCCCCCGAAGCCGAAGTACCCCACGGTCCCGCCGTACAACCCGCGCCGGGTGGGCTCCAGCTCCTCGATGATCTCCATGGCCCGGACCTTCGGGGCGCCGGAGAGCGTGCCGGCCGGGAACGTCGCGGCGAGCGCGTCGAACGCGGTCTGGTCCGCGCGCAGCTCGCCGACCACAGTGGACACGATGTGCATGACATGGCTGTACCGCTCGATGGCGGCGAACTCGGGCACCTCGACCGTGCCCGGCCGACAGACCCGGCCCAGGTCGTTGCGGCCGAGGTCGACCAGCATCACGTGCTCGGCCCGCTCCTTCGGGTCGGCGATCAGCTCGGCGGCGAGCCTGGCGTCCTCCTCGGGAGTGGCGCCGCGCGGCCGGGTGCCGGCGATCGGGTGCAGCAGCGCACGGCGGGTCCCGCCGGACACGCTCACCTTCAGGTGCGCCTCGGGCGACGACCCGACGATGTCGAAGTCGTCGAAGCGCAGCAGGTACATGTACGGGCTCGGGTTCGTGGTCCGCAGCACCCGGTAGACGTCGAGCGGGTCGGCGGTGGTCTCCCTCTCGAACCGCTGGGCCACCACGATCTGGAAGCACTCCCCCGCGCGGATGGCCTCCTTGGCGACCTCCACCGCCTTCGGGTACTCCCCGTCCGGCGTCCGGCTCAGGTACCCGCCGGCCGGCACCGCGTCCACAGTGGAGATCATCGGCGGGATGGGCCGGGACAGCGCGGTGGTCATCGCGTCCAGCCGGCCGACCGCGTGATGGTAGGCGGCCATGACCGGGTCGCCGGCGCCGGACGGGTCAGCTCCGGACGCCTGCCGGTCGGGCAGGATCGCGTTCGCCACCAGCAGCGCCGACCCGTCGAAGTGGTCCAGCACGACCAGGTCGGTGGCGAGCATCATGCCCAGCTCGGGCAGGCCCAGGTCGTCCTCGGCGAGCACCGGCAGCCGCTCGAACCGCCGCACCAGGTCGTACGCCAGGTAGCCGACCATCCCGCCAGTCAGGGGCGGGAGGTCGGGATCCGGGTCGGCACCAGCGCCGGCCAGTGCGGTGACGGTCTCGCGCAACGCGCGGACCGGGTCGCCGCCGATGGGTACTCCCGGCGGCGGGGTGCCCAGCCACACCGCCTCCCCGCCGCGCTCGATGAGGGTGGCGGCGCTGCGCACGCCGATGAACGAGTACCGTGACCAGGCCGTACCGCCCGGTCCCGCGCCCTGCTCCGCGGACTCCAGCAGGAAGGTCCCCGGCCCGCCGGCCAGCTTGCGGTACACGCCCACGGGCGTCTCGCCGTCGGCCAGCAGCCGCCGGGTCACCGGGATCACCCGGCGGTGCCGCGCCTGCGCGCGGAACGCCTCGGCGTCCGGGACCACTGCACCGGTGGTCACGGCTGGCTCACCTCCAGTTCGTTGTGGAAGCAGCTGTGCTCGCCCGTGTGGCATGCCGGTCCCACCTGGTCGACGCTGACCAGGATGGCGTCGCCGTCGCAGTCCAGCGCCACCGACTTGACATACTGGACATGCCCGGACGTCTGGCCCTTGACCCAGTACTCCTGCCGGCTGCGCGACCAGTAGGTCGCCCGACCGGTGGTGAGCGTGCGATGCAGCGCCTCGTCGTCCATCCAGGCGAGCATCAGCACCTCGCCGGTGTCGTACTGCCGCACGACCGCAGGGACGAGGCCGTCCCGGTCGCGGCGCAGCCGAGCAGCGATGTCGGCAGCGAGCGCCGACTCGCGAGCGGGACCGCCTCCAGTCATTGGCACAGTCACCCATTGTGCCCGCCATCCGAATTCATCGGTTCGTGGGATTCAGGGGGCTGTGCAAGTGGAAGCCGAGCGGTACTTTGACTGTGCGCCGCCACGGCTTCTAGGCGGGGTGCTCACTTCCTCTCTTCGTCGGGTCTGACGTCGCCCGCGACGACCCGTTGACGGGTGCGCCTGTCGCACCGCTCCCGTCGCGGACAGTGGCGGCGGCGCCACGCTCGGCGCGGCGGGCAGCGACGCCGCGGATCCACGGTCAGGGCGCAACCGGGCGAGCCCGGCATGCCGCGCCGGGCCGCACGACCGAGCGGACGGAGGACGCGCATGCAGTACACACCGAGCCCTGAGCCCGCCGGGTCGGCGGGCTCGACGCCATCGGACGCCACCGCGGTACCCGGACCGCGGCCGCCCGCCGAGGCGAAGGCGACCGAGGGCTACGTGATCGACGAGTCCACCCGGGAGATCCCCATCATCGGATCGACCAGCCCGGCGGCGGCCGGCCCTGCGGCGGGCCCGGTGGCCGGCCCCGACCAGGCGACCGACGAGCGGACCGAACGGCTCGCTCCACTGGCCGAGCAGCTCGCCGCGGCCGTCGACGTGGCCGACACCCGCGCGGCCGAGGCGCCCGACGCACCGGACGCCGCTGCCACCGATGCGGCGACGAAGGCTGCTGAGGAAACGTCCTCTGCTGATGCCGGTCCGGCGGCACCGGAAGCAGCGGCTGCCGAGGCCGGCGAAGCCGAGCTCTCCGGAACGCCCGAGGCTGCGGCCACCACCGCCGAGACCGCCGAGGCCGAGGTGCCCGAAGCGGAGGCGGCGGCGGAGGAGTCGGCGCCGACGGAGGCCGCGGCCGACACGACCACGCCGGAGGCGGAGCCCGACACCGCCGGGCCAGAGGACGCATCCGACGTCGCCGCGCCAGAGGATGTGGCGCCGGCCGAGGCGTCCGGCGGTGGAGCGCCCGCGACCGTCGACGTGAGCGCCGACGCGGCCGGCACCGCGCAGGCCGACGAGCAGACGAGCCCGACCGATGAGACCGCGCAACCGCCGAGTGTCGCCCCGGCCGACACCGCGGCAGAGCCGAGCGGCCCACCGCCCGCAGCAGTGGTCACCGACCCGCTGGAGCAGGTCGAATCAGCCTCGCCGGCAGATGCTGAGATTGCTGACGGATCAGGACCGATCGCGGACGCCTCCGACGGCACGGCGGCCGAGCCCTCGGACACCGTTGCTCCGGTGAGTGCCGACGCCGTCGAAGCTGAGCCCACCGAAGCCGCTGCGGGCGAGTTCGCCGACGCCGGACGGGCAGGCACCGAGGGCGGACCCGAGACCGCACGGCCCGACGCCGATGAGACCGCGACGGTCGAGGGCGACGCTGCGCCTGTCGACGCCGGGACCGCATCCGCAGATCTGGAGACGGGACAGGTCGAAGCGGTCACTGAGCCGGTAGCCGCCGATGGTGCGGCCGGCGAAGGCGTGCCGGCCGAGAGCGACGCGGAGGCCGGACGGAGTGAGGCTGCGGAGGTCGGGCGGAGTGACGACGCTGCATCCGCCGCCGAAGCCGCCACCGGCGAGCCGGCCGAGGCGGAGGTCGTGCCATCCGGTGACGCCACGGTAGCCGTCGCTGGCCCGCCGCTGGACGCCGAGCCCACGCCCACCGAGGAGCCGCGGGTGGCGGCCGGACCGACCACCGCCGGGGCCACCGACGCCGAAGCCACCGATGCCGGGGCAGCCGCTGCCGACGACACGGGGCCGATTGGGACACCGGCCGAGCCCGTCGCTGACACGCCGGCCGCGGGAGGCGAACCGGAATCCGCAGCCGAGCCGGCGGAAGCCGAGGCAGGACCAGCCGGGCCGGAGACCGCTTCGGCGGGCGCGGCAACCGGCCTGGCAGCCGCCGGAACTGAGGCGCTCGACTCGGCAGCCGACTCCGAGGCCGTTGAGGCCGGCGCCGAGGAGGCTGAGCAGACCGAGGCCGAGCAGGCTGACAAGACGGAGGCGGAGCCGGCCGCCGAGACGGAGCCGATCGAGGAAGTCGACGCGGAGCCGGCCGCCGAGGAGACCGAGGCGGAGCCGATCGGGGCCGAGTCGGCCGAGGCGCAGGTCTGGCCCGTGCAGGACGAGCCCGTTGAGCCGACCCAGACCGCGCCCATCGAGGCGGACGCCGAACCACCCGTGGCCGGAGCGGACGTGACTGAGCCCGCGGCTGAGCCGTCCGAGGCGGGAGGCGAGCGTGCCGGAGCCGATACCCGGCTGGCCGTGACCGAGGCCGAGCTGAGCGGGGCCGGGACGGCTGATGAGCCGGTTGCCGAGGCATCACTCGCCGCCGAGGAAGCCGACCCGCCGAGCGGGCTCGAGCAGGCCGAGGCGGTGTCGCCCCAGCCGGCCGACGCGCAGGCCCCTGACGAGGAGGAGGTCGTCCCGCAGGCGGCCGACGCCGGCGTCCCGGACGACACGATCGCCGACGCGACCGAGGAGCCCGGCGGGGACCTCGAGGCCGAGCAGGATCTGGCCGAGGAGGCTGGCGCCGCCGTGACGGCCGGGTCGCCGGAAGCCGAGGGCGGGACACCGGAGCCCACCACGGCGCTGGAGCCCACCACGGCGCTAGAGCAAACCGAGGTACCCGAGCCCACCGGGGCGCCGGAGCCGACCGAGGAGTTCGTCGCCGCAGCGACCGCGTCGCTTGCCCGTCTCCGTCCGGGCGAGCTGTCCGAGACCCGGATCGCAATCTGGGATGCCACCGCGGCGGAGGCCCTGCGAGCGAAGCTGCGGCAGGCGCAGGCCACGTTCGTCGACGACCCGGAGGCGGCGGTCCGCGAGGCCAAGGCCGTGGTGACCGAGGCGGTCAACACCCTCGCCTCGACGCTGGCGCAGGCGTTGCTCGACGCGCACGCCGACCTGGATCCGACGGAAACGTCGGCGCATCCCGACACCGAGTCGCTGCGGGTCGCCATCCGTGGCTACCGCGATTTCCTGGAGCGGATACTCGCGCTCTAGGAACAAGCCGGCGGCCGCTGGCGCGCACCTGTGCGTGCCAGCGGCCGCTCCTCGTTGCCGCCACCCGCAGCGATCCCGGTACCGCATCCGCTGCAGACAGCCGTGGCCGGCGTACACGCAGCAACCAGCGCGCCGCCATCCGCGCCCGCCGCAGAATCAGGAGCTGCAGACAGCCGTGGCCGGCGTACACGCAGCAACGGCAAGGCGGCTCAGCCGCCGTGCGAGCCGTGGAACGGCGTGCTGACCCCCTCGTACTCCAGGTGCAGGGCCATGCCGGCCGCCGCGTGGCGCAGGTTGTGGCAATGGTTCATCCACAGGCCGGGGTTGTCGGCACGGAACGCCACCTCCCACACCTCGCCCGGCCGTACGTCGAACGTGTCCATCCACAAGGGACTTCCGGTCACCGCCTCGCCATTGCGGGTGAGGATGAGCATGCGATGACCGTGCAGGTGCCACGGGTGGGTGTCGAACGAGCGGTTGACCACGGTGATCCGGACCAGGTCGCCCGCGCGGACCACCTCGTCCGGCACCGACGGGAAACCCCGGCCGTTGACCGTGAACGCGTACTTCGGCGCTCCGTCGACCAGCGCGATGCCGCGGTCGAGCACGAGCGTGAAGTCGCGGTCGAAGCGGCTGTCCAACCCGAACGGGGTCGGCGTCGGCGCACCGTACCGGGTCAGGTCCAGCTCCGGCCAGGACCGGGTGTCGGCCGGCGCGGTAGTGGCCGGTCCGGCGCCGCCGCCGGCCGGACCGGGCGCGAGCCGCAGGCCGCCGGCCGGGTCGTCGTCCACGAGCAGGGCCACCGGGCCGCGCGGCATGGTGAACGCCAGGTCGTACCGGCCGCCGGCGGCAAGGCGGAGGCCGACCTCGGTCAGCTCGCCCGGCGCGTTCAGGTCCGAGCCGTCCACGGCGACCAGGCGGTACGCCGTGCCGCCGAGCGTGAACCGGTGCGGGGTGCTGTCGGTGTTGACCAGCCGCAGGCGTACCGGGGTGCCGGGGGGCACCGCACGCGCGTCAGGCTCGTCATGCGTGCCGAGCGCCACCCGGCCCTGGAACGTGTGCACCGGGACGGTGAGATCGAAACCCTGCGCGGGCTCGTCGCTCACCACCAGCATGCCGTAGAGCCCTTTCCGCACGCCCTCGTCCGAGACCTGGTGGGTGTGGTACCAGAACGTGCCTACCTGGTCGGCCCGGAAGCGGTACACGAACTCGCCGCCGGGTGGCACGGCGTCCTGGGTCAGGCCCGGCGCGCCGTCCTCGCCCGCCGGCACGTCGTACCCGTGCCAGTGCAGGGTCACGCCCCGCTCGATGTCCGCGTTCCGCAGCGTCACCTCGATCAGGTCGCCCTTGACGGCGGTGATGGGCGGACCGGGCACCTGCCCGTTGTACGCCCAACCGGGCACTGACCGTCCAGATGAGAGCCTGATGGTGGTCTTCCGCGCGGTGAGCGTGACGCGGCGCACCTGCCCGCCCGGCGCCGGTTCGGCGGGCCCGCGCAGGTCCGTCACGGCCACCTCGCCGCCCGCCCGCGCCGCCCCGGGGCCGGCCGGCCGCACCAGGCCAGCGCGGTCGCCGGGACCGGCCGCGGCCGGGGTGCCGCCGGTGTCGGGACCGGCCCCCGTCGCCAACCCCGCCCCGACACCGGCCAACCCCGCTGTCGCCACCACCACCGTCGCGGCGGCACTCCACCGAGGTGGTCTGCCGCCGCTGACCCGCCAGGTGACCAGGGCGGCGGCGCCGACCGCGGCCACCGTCAGCAGGGCGTCCGGCCAGCTGGCCGGGTATCCGACGAGCAGGGGGAAGACCAGGCCGGCCGCGCCCGCGTACCCGGCGGTCATCAGCGGCACCACGACGGCGGGTGACGGGCGGCCGTTCGCCGGCCGCAGCAGGCGCGGTCCGGCCACCGCGACCGCCACCAGCCCGGCGGCGCCCAGCAGCGGCAGGGTGAGGGTGACCTTCTCCTGGACGAACCACCAGCCGTCGGTGGCGAGCGCGCCGACCGTGCCGACCCGGGCCAAGGTGACCGCGACCGCCGCCACGGCAAGGGCGAGGGCAGGGCGGGCGTGCCGGGTCGCCGCCGCCAGCCCGGCGCCGAGCCAGGCCGCGGCGGCGAGCAGGGCGACGAGCAGGTCGACCGCGATGAGCTGTGCCGTGCTCATGCGACCGACGCGGGCGCCGGCGCCGGCGCCGGGGCGGTGGCGGCCAGCGCTCGCGCCCGGCGCATCACCTGGGCGGCGACGCCCAGCAGGAACAGCCCATTCACCGCGTGCAGGCCCAGCACGACCAGCGACGCCGCGGAGGTGTCCGCATCCCCTCCCCCGGCGACCGCGTCCCCGATCGTGACGATCAGCACCTGGACCACGACCAGTCCGAACGGCGCTATCGACAGCCCGATCAGCCGGCCCGGCGCGCGGGCCAGCGCCGCCGCGACCGTCGCCAGCACGGACAGCAGCGGAATGACCGCCATCCCGACGACCCGGTGCGGCGCGAACGAGCTGTCGTCCTGCGGCCGGTCGAACGCGCCCATCCCGGCCAGGTAGAACTGCGCCAGCACGGCCAGGAACAGCAGGACCGAGACGGCGACGAAGAGCTTGCGCATGGCGTACTCCTTTCGACAGGCCGATCTTTGCCGCCGGACAGCGGCGAAGCGTCCGCTGGGAAACGGCCGGCGAGTACGTAAATGGGCGCGGTTTCGGCCGGTCGTGCGTACGCCCGCTGACGTAGCCGGCTCCGCCACAGGATGGATCTAGGCGCCGCGACCCGCGGCTACCATCGCGCCATGGCCGCGTTCACTGCCCGGCTGCGCCTGCCGGTCCGGGTGCAGGACGCCCTCCTCGCGCTGTTCGTCGCCGCCATGCAGGTGCAGGGCACCCGCCGCATAGCCACCCATCAGGAGCTGGCGGACCTGGACCGTTTCGGCTACTACGCGCACGCGGTACTGCTGGTCGTCACTGGGCTCGCGCTGGTGTTCCGGCGCCGGTGGCCGGTCGCACTGTTCGCAGTGGAGGCAGCGGCGAGCATGCTGTACTACGGCGCCGGCTACCCGGACGGGCCGAACTGGGTCGCGGTGTTCGTCGCCCTCTACACCCTGACCGCGTACGGCGATGGGCACCGGTCGCTGCAGGTCGCGTCGGTTGGCGTTGCGGTGCTCGTCACCGCCTGGCTGGCCTTCGCGGTCGTGCACCCACCCGAGGACCTCGGGTGGCTGTTCTTCCGGATCGGCACCGCCGTCATGGCGGCCGTGCTCGGCGAGTCCGTGCGGATGAAGCGCGAACTGGCGATCGAGGCCCAGGAGCGGGCCGAGCGGGCCGAGCGGACCCGCGAGGAGGAGGCCCGGCGCCGGGTGGACGCCGAGCGGCTGCACATCGCCCGCGAGGTGCACGACACGGTGGCGCACGCGATCGCCATCATCAACGTGCAGGCCGGCGTGACCGCGCACGTGCTGGACAAGCGGCCGCAGCAGGTCCGCGAGACGCTGCTGACGATAGAGCAGACCAGCGCGCGGGCGCTGCGGGAGCTGCGCGCCACGCTCGGCCTGCTGCGGCAGGCCGACGACGCGCGGGCGCCGGCTCCAGGCCTCGACCGGATCGAGGAGCTCGCCGGCCTGGCCCGGGAGGCCGGGCTGGATGTCAAGGTCGAGGTGCCTTCGCCGCCCCCGGAGCTGCCCGGGCCGGTGGACCGCGCCGCCTACCGCATCGTGCAGGAGTCGATCACGAATGTGATCCGGCACGCCGGGCCGGCGCGGGTCACGATCAATGTCGAGTACGGGGGGAACGAACTGCGGATCCGGGTCACCGACGACGGGTGCGGCGGCCGGCCGGCGGAACCCTCCGGGGCGCCCGGCGGGCCGGAGACATGCCGCCGGCCGGAGTCGGGCGACCGCGGGCCGGAGACCGGAGGCCACGGCACAGTGGACCACGGCACCGGACGGGGCATCGCGGGCATGCGGGAGCGCTGCGCGCTGCTCGGCGGCGAGCTGACCGCCGGTCCGCGCCCCGGCGGCGGGTTTGCCGTCTATGCCCGGCTGCCGCTGCCGGAGCCCGGAAGCGCTCTGGCGGAGGTGCACCCCGGCGGGCCGGACGGGGTGGGTGGATGACCGCGCCAAAGATCCGGGTCCTGGTCGCCGACGACCAGGTGCTGGTGCGCACCGGGTTCACCATGCTGCTCGACCTGGAAGACGACATCACGGTGGTGGGCGAGGCGGCCACCGGCGCCGAGGCGGTGGAGCTGGCCCGGGCACACCGCCCGGACGTGGTGCTGATGGACATCCGCATGCCCGTCCTGGACGGCATCAAGGCGACCGCGCAGATCGCCGGCATGCGCGGCCTGGAACGGGTCAAGGTGCTGATCCTCACCACCTACGACACGGACGAGTACGTCTTCGAGGCGCTGGCGGCCGGCGCCAGCGGCTTCCTGCTCAAGGACAGCGGTCCGGCCGAGCTGCTGCACGCGGTCCGGGTGGTGGCGGCGGGCGAGGCGCTGCTCGCGCCGCGGATCACCCGCCGCCTGATCGCCCAGTTCACCGCCGCGCGGACCGCCCAGAACATCGCCGACGAGCGGCTGGCCGTGCTCACCCAGCGGGAGCGGGAGGTGCTCGCCCTGGTGGGCCAGGGGATGAGCAACGAGGAGATCGCCAGGGAGCTGACCCTCAGCCCGGCGACCGCGCGCACCCATGTCAGTCGCGCGATGGTGAAGCTGGGCGCGAGGGATCGCGCCCAGCTCGTCGTCCTGGCGTACCAGACCGGCCTGGTGCGACCGTGACCGGCCGGGTCACTGGCCGGTCAGGCGAAGGGCCGCCTCGCTGTAGCGGGTACCGGCGACCGCGCCGACCGGGACCGCGTCGGTGAGCCGGCGCAACTGGTCGGCGGTGAGCGTCAGGTCCGCGGCGGCGATGTTCTCCTCCAGGTAGCGCACCCGCTTGGTGCCCGGGATCGGCAGGATGTCCTCGCCCTGGGCGAGCAGCCAGGCCAGCGCCGCCTGCGCCGGCGTGCAACCGATCTCCGCCGCGACGCCCGTGACCCGCGCGGCGAGCGCCTGGTTGGCGGCGAAGTTCTCCTTGCTGAACCGTGGTGCGCCGAAGCTGCGGTAGTCGTCCGCGCCGAACTGGTCCGGCGAGGTCACCGTGCCGGTGAGCCAGCCGCGGCCGACCGGCGAGTACGCGACCACGGCCACCCCCAGCTCGCGGCAGGTGTCCAGCATCTCGCCCTCGACCACGTCCCGGGTGAACAGCGAGTACTCCAGCTGCACGGCTGCGATCGGGTGTACCGCGTGCGCGGCCCGCAGGGTGGCCGGGCTCACCTCGGACAGGCCCAGGTAGCGCACCTTGCCCGCGTCCACCAGTGCCGCCATCGCGCCGACGGTGTCCTCGATCGGCACCTGCGGATTGCGCCGGTGCAGGTAGTACAGGTCGATGGTGTCGATGCCCAGCCGCGAGAGTGAGGCGTCGCACGCCTCCCGCGCCCATTCCGGGCTGCTGTCGATGAACGAGTCGGCCGAGCCGGAGAAGGCTGGTTGCCCGGTCCGCGACCGGTTGCCGAACTTGGTGGCCAGGAACACCTCCTCCCGGCGGGCCCGCGCGACCTGGCCGACCAACCGCTCGTTCGCCCCCAGGCCATAGACGTCCGCGGTGTCCAGGTGGTTCACGCCGAGGTCCAGAGCCCGGTTCAGGGTCCGCAGCGACTCGGCGTCGTCCGGCTTGCCGTAGGCCCAGCTCATTCCCATACAGCCGAGGCCGATGGCGCTGACGGAAGGTCCACCTCGGCCTAGTTGGCGCTGCCGCATCCCGCTCCCATCTCGCTGGCGTACCAGTCGATCTTGTGCTCGATGTACTTGAGGTCCTCCTGCAGCTCGGCGATGCGGGCGAGGACCCGCTCCCGGTGCTGCTGGAACAGGGCCAGGCGGGCGGCCATGGTCTCCTCGCCCAGCCGGGCCAGCTCGGCGTACCGGCGCATGTCGCGCACCGGCATGCCGGTGCGGCGCAGGCAGGTGAGCATGTTCAGCCGGTCCAGGTCCTCCTGGGTGTACCGCCGGCGCCCGGCCGAGTCCCGCCCGACCGGCTCGACCAGCCCCTCCTGCTCGTACCACCGGAGGGTGTGGGTGGTGAGCCCGACCCGCTCCGCCGCCTCGCTGACCGACCACGCTTCCTGAACTTGAACCGTCACGGACTCCAGCTTTGCCCTTCGAGTGCGCTCGAAGTCAAGTTCGCTCGACCAACGGGTTGTTCACCGCGCAGATTTCATCTAGCGTTGACTTCAACAGCTGTTGAATTCTTCTGGAGGGGCCATGGCGAACGCGGTCGAGGTCGCCGACCTGGTCGTCGAGCGCGGCGGGCGCCGGGTGCTGCACGGGATGAGCTGCACCATCCCGCGGGGCAGCATCACCGGGCTGCTCGGCCCGAGCGGCAGCGGCAAGACCACCCTGATGCGCGCCATCGTCGGCGTGCAGATCGTCAAGTCCGGCCGGATCACCGTGCTCGGCCACCCCGCCGGGTCGCCCGCGGTCCGGCACAAGATCGGCTACCTCACCCAGACGCCGAGCGTGTACCCGGACCTGACCGTCCGGGAGAACGCCCGGTACTTCGCCTCGCTCTACCCTGGTGTGACCGCCAGCGACGCGGACCAGGCCATCCGCGACGTGGGCCTGGCCGAGGCCGCCGGCCAGCTGGTGCGCACGCTCTCCGGCGGCCAGCTCGCCCGCGCGTCGCTCGCCTGCGCCATCCTCAGCCGCCCGGAGCTGCTCGTACTCGACGAGCCGACGGTCGGCCAGGACCCGGTACTGCGCGACGAGCTGTGGAAGAAGTTCCGCGACCTGGCCGCCGCCGGCACCACGCTGCTGGTCTCCAGCCACGTCATGGACGAGGCGAGCCGATGCGACCGACTGCTGCTCATCCGCCAAGGCAGGTTCGTCGCCGATGACACTCCCGCCGCCGTGCGCGCCGAGGCCGGCACGGACGACCTGGACGAGGCGTTCCTCCGGCTGATCAGGCGGCAGGAGGTGGCCGCATGACCCCCCGCATCCTGGCCAGCACGGTCGGGCGCATCCTGCGCCAGCTGCGGCACGACCCGCGCACCATCGGCATGCTGGTCGTGGTCCCCACCGTGCTGCTGGCCCTGCTCTACTTCATGTTCGACGACGCGCCCGCGCTGTTCGACCGGATCGCGCTGATCATGCTGGGCGTCTTCCCGTTCATCGTCATGTTCCTGATCACCAGCGTGGCGATGCTGCGCGAGCGGACCTCCGGCACGCTGGAGCGGCTGCTCACCACCCCGCTGGGCAAGCTGGACCTGCTCTTCGGGTACGGCATCGCGTTCGGGCTGGTGGCCACCGTCCAGGCGGCGGTCACCACCGGGCTGGCGTACTGGCTGCTGGACCTGGACACCGCCGGCAGCCCGGGCTGGGTGGTGCTGATCGCGGTGACCAACGCGGTGCTCGGGGTGGCGCTGGGCCTGCTGGCCAGCGCGTTCGCCCGCACCGAGTTCCAGGCGGTGCAGTTCATGCCGGTGGTGGCGTTCCCCCAGATCCTGCTCTGCGGGCTGTTCGTTCCCCGCGAGGGAATGGTCGGTTGGCTGCACGCCCTCAGCGACGTCATGCCGCTCACCTACGCGGTGGAAGGGCTGCAGCAGGTCGGCCGGTACGCCGAACCGACCGGCACCATGTGGCGGGACTTCGGCGTCGTCGCCGGCGCCGTCGTGCTGGCCCTGGTGGTGGCATCGGCGACGCTGCGCCGACGCACCGCGTAGCTTTCCTACCGTGGCGCGACGGACCGGCCGGCGACCCGGCAACCCAGCAACCCGCGAAGCGATCCTGCAAGCCTCGCGAGCGGCTTTCGCCGAGCGCGGGTACGACGCCGCCTCCATCCGCCAGATCGCCACCGGCGCCGGGGTGGACCCGGCGCTGGTGCACCACTACTTCGGCACGAAGGAGCAGCTGTTCCTGGCGGCCGTCCAGGCCCCGATCGACCCGCGCGAGCTGATCCCGCAGGTGCTCGCCGGCGGGGTGGAGGGCGTCGGCGCACGGCTGGTGCGCACCTTCGTGCGGGTGTGGGACTCGCCGCGCGGCGGCACCGCGGCGGCCCTGCTGCGCAGCGCGGTCACCAACGAGTGGACGGCGCGGATGCTGCGCGAGTTCGTGATCACCCAGATCCTCCGCCGCGCCATCCGTGAGCTGGGCCTGGAGGGACCGGACGCCATGCTGCGCGCCGGCCTGGTCGCCTCCCAGCTGCTCGGGCTCGCCACCACCCGATACGTGCTGAAACTGGAGCCCCTGGTGAGCGCGACCGCGGACCAGCTGGCCGCGGCGATCGGCCCGACCGTCCAGCGCTACCTCACCGGGGACATCGGTCAGGACGGGTAGCGCCGCGGGAACCGGAGCCGGTCGCCAGCGACTAGCCTCTTCACCCATGGGTCAGCCACGGGTCTTCGATCGGGTCGCCGAGGTCTACGACGCCACGCGCGGCGGCGAGCAGCGCGGCGTCCAGGTGGCCGAGGACATCGTCGGCTGGCTCGTGCCCGGCCTGACCCTGGAGGTCGCCGTCGGCACCGGCGTCGTCGCGGCGGCGCTGCAGGCCAGCGGATACGACGTGGTGGGCGTCGACCTGTCCGGCCCCATGCTGGCCCACGCCGCGCGGCGGCTCGGGCCCGGCCGGGTCGCCCGCGCCGACGCGCGCGCCCTCCCGCTGGCAAGCTCTACAGTAGACAATGTGGTCTTCGTGCACGCGCTGCACGTCATCGGCGATGTGGCCGGCGCCGTCGCGGAGGCGGCCCGGGTGCTGCGCCCCGGCGGCCGGCTGGTCGCCCGGCACGGGCCGTGGCGGCGCGAGCCCACCGACATTCAGGACGCGCTGGCCCGGTTGACCGCCCTGAAGGACGCCCAGGCGCCGGACACCCCGGCCGCCGTCGACGCCGCCGCGGCCGCCGCCGGGCTGTCGCTGGTCGCCCGGACCACCAGCAGGCCGGCCCGTTTCGAGTCCTCCCCCGCCGCCGAGGCGGACGGCATCGAACGGCGGCTGTGGTCGTTCCTGTGGGACCTGGACGACGCGACCTGGCGCGACGTGGTCGAGCCGGCGGTGGCGCGGCTGCGCGCGCTGCCCGACCCGGACCGGCCGCGCCCGGATGTCAGCCACTGTCAGGTGTCGATCTTCACCCGGTGATCACGCGGACGTGTGCGAGGCTTGAGGCGTGGACGACAAGCAGATCATCCAGATGATCGACTCGCTGGTGACGGAAGAGCACCGCCTGCGCACCCGGCGGCAGGCCGGCCAGGTGAGCTCCGAGGAGGAGCAGGCCCGGCTGCGCGAACTGGAGGAGTCGCTGGACCAGTGCTGGGACCTGCTGCGCCGCCGTCGCGCCGCCCGGGAGACCGGCGGCGACCCGGACCAGGTGCAGCCGCAGCCGCGCCAGCAGGTGGAGGGCTACCTGCAGTAGGCACCACCTGCACCGGCAGGGTGGCGCAGCGGGCGAGACAGGGCCGCTACAGCGAGCGTCGCCACGAGGCGTAAAGGCGCGCGTAGACCGAGTCCTCCTCCGCCACCAGCTTCTCGTGGGGTCCACGTTGGACGATCCGGCCGCGGTCCACCACGATCACCTCGTCCGCGGCCTGCGCGGTGGACAGCCGGTGCGCGATCACCACCGTGGTGCGGCCCCGGGTCACCGCGTCCAGCGTCCGCTGTAGGCGTACCTCGGTGGCCGGGTCCACCGCGCTGGTCGCCTCGTCCAGCACCAGCAGGTCGGGGTCGGCCACGTACGCGCGGGCCAGCGCGACCAGCTGCCGCTCACCCACGCTCAGCGCCTCCCCGCGCTCGCCGACCTGGGTGTCCAGCCCGGCCGGCAGCTCGTCCAGCCAGTCCGCCAGGCCCAGCTCGGTGAAGGCCAGCCGCAGCTCCTCATCGGAGAGTCCGGGCCGGGCGAACCGCACGTTGTCCGCGACCGTCCCGTCGAACAGGAACCCGTCCTGCGGCACCATCACCACCCGGCGGCGCAGCGACGCGAACCGCACCTGGTCCACTGGCACGCCGGACAGCAGCACCTGGCCGCGGGTCGGGTCCATCAGCCGGGTCAGCAGCTTGGCGAAGGTGGTCTTGCCGCTTCCGGTCTCGCCGACCACGGCCACCTTGGTCTTCGCCGGAATCTCCAGGTCTACATCGGAGAGCACCTCGGGACCGTCGGGATAGGCGAAGCCGACGTTGGCGAAGCGCACGTCCAGCGCACCGGGCGGCAGGTCGAGCCCGGGCCGCGGATCGGCCACGTCCGGCACCACGTCCAGCACGTCCAGCACCCGGCGCCAGCCGGCGATCGCGTTCTGCGCCTCGTTGAGCACCTCGGTGGCGATCTGCACCGGCTGGACGAACAGCGTCACCAGGAACAGGAACGCGGTGAGCTGCCCGACGGTCAGGTCACCACCCGCGCCCAGCAGGACACCCACCACGGCCACCGAGGCCAGCGCCAGCCCCACGCCGAACTCGCCGCCGGAGAAGCTGGTCACGCTCAGCCGCAGCGCGCGCCGCTGCGCCCGCTCGGTCGCGCTGATCGCCGCGTCCAGCCGGCGGGCGGTGCGGCCGGCCACGCCGTACGCCCGGATCACCTCGGCCCCGACGACGCTCTCGGCGACGACGGCGAGCAGCGCGCCGACCCGCTGCCGGACCTCTGACCAGGCCTGCGCGAGGCGCTTCTGGAACAGCCGGATGAGCGCGGCGGACGGCACGAAGGCGGCCAGGACCACCAGCGTGAGCTGCCAGGAGTAGACCGCCATCACCACGGTGGTCACCCCGACCTGACCGATACTGATCAGCAGCATGACGCCGCCGTGCTGCATGAACTGGGTGATCTGGTCGACGTCGCTGGTGACCCGGGAGACCAGCGACCCGCGCCGCTCCCCCTGCTGGTGCAGCATCGACAGGTCGTGCACGTGCCGGAACGTACGGATGCGCACCCCGGCGAGCGCGGTCTCGCTGACCGTGAACAGCCGGCGCACCATCAGGTACGCGCAGACGGTGGTGACCGCGAGCACGCCGACGGTGGCCGCGACCGCGGCGCCGATCACCCCCATGTCCGGCCCGCCCGCCGCCCGCAGGCCGTGGTCGATGCCCTGCTGGATGGCGACCGGGACGGCCGCCCGGCCGGCCATCGACACCACGGCCAGCAGCAGCGTGCCGGCCAGCCCGGTGCGCAGCTCCGGCGAGAGGGCCAGCCCACGGCGCAGTGTCCGCCAGGTGGATTCGGCGCGGGCGCCGGCCGCCAGCTCGCTCACGCCGAGACCTCGGTCTCGTCGTACGCGCGCTCGCGCTCCCGCTCCGCCTCGGCCCGCTCGTACGCGGTGACCAGGTCGGCGTACGCGGGCATGGTGGCCAGCAGCTCGGCGTGGCTGCCGCGGGCGGCGACCCGGCCGTGCTCGACGAAGACCACCTCGTCGGCGAGTGCGATGGTGGCCCGCCGGTACGCCACCACCAGGATCGACGCGGCGGCCGCCTCCCGCAGCCCGCTCAGGATCGCCGCCTCCACCCGGGGGTCGACCGCGCTGGTCGCGTCGTCCAGCACCAGCAGCCGCGGCCGGCCGGCGAGCGCCCGGGCCAGGGTGAGCCGCTGGCGTTGTCCGCCGGAGAGGGTGGTGCCGCGCTCGCCCAGCTCGGTGTCCAGCCCGTCCGGCAGCCGGGCGACGAAGCCGTCCGCCTGGGCCAGCCGCAGCGCTGCCCACACCTCGGCGTCGTCGATCACGCTCCTGTCCGCCGTCGCGCCCCGCCCGGCGCGGCGGTCCAGCGACACGTTCGCCCGTACCGTGTCGTCGAACGCGAACGGCACCTGTGGCACCAGCGCGACGTTGCGGGCCAGGGACTGCGCGCTCAGCTCCCGTACGTCGACCCCGTCCAGGGTCACCGTGCCGCGCTGCGGGTCGACCAGCCGCACCGCCAGCGAGGCGATCGTCGACTTGCCCGACCCGGTCCGGCCGACCAGGGCCACGGTCCGCCCGGCCGGGACCGTGAAGGAGACGTCGTGCAGGACCTGCGTGTCGCCGTACGAGAAGGACACGTGGTCGAAACGCAGCGTGGCGGCGCTGCTTCCGTCAGGGTCGAGCTCCCGCCCGCCGTACGGCATCTCCCCGGTCGCGGTCAGGACCCGCTGGAGCCGGTCCCAGCCGGCGACGCTGCGCGGGATCTCGGCCACCACCCACCCGATCGCGCGGATCGGCATGGCCATGATGGTGAACAGGTAGCAGACGCTGACCACCTCGGTCACGCTGACCGCGCCCTGGCGCAGCCGCCAGGCGCCGACCAGCAGCGCGGCGAGCGTGCCCAGGCTGGGCAGGGTGTCCAGCATCGGCTCGAAGCTGCCGCGCAGCCGCCCCACGCTGATCAGCGCGTCGCGCAGCTCGCCGGTCCGGCCGGCGAACCGGGCGGTCTCCTCCGCCTCGCGCCCCATGGTCTTGACCAGCAGCGCGCCGTCGAAGCTCTCGTGGGCGATCGCGCTCACCTCGGCGCGCAACTGCTGGGCACGCATCTGCCGGGGCGCCATCCGTCGGGAGTAGACCAGGTTGAGCCCGGACAGCGACGCGAACAGGGCCAGCCCGATCAACCCGAGCACCCAGTCGGTGCTGAACAGCGCGGCCAGCGCGGCAACCAGCATGACCAGCGTGCCGCAGGCGAAGGGCAACGGAGCGATCGGATACCAGGCGGCCTCCACATCGGAGTTCGCGTTCGACAGCAGGGTGCCAGTCGCGTGCTGGTGGTGCCAGGCCACCGGCAGCTGCAGGTATCTCCTGGTGACCCGGCGCCGGTAGGTCGCCTGCAGGGCGTACTGCATGTAGCCGGCACCGAGCCGCCGCCCGAAGACCGACAGGATCTTGGCCAGGCTCAGGCCGACCAGGGCTGCGGCGCCGAGCGCGAGCGCCGCCGCGTCCACCTCACCCGAGCTGACCGCGGGCACCACCACCTGGCCGACCACGGCCCCGACGACGTACGCGCCGCCGACGGTGAGCACGGCGAACAGCGAGCTGCCGACGAAGGCGACCAGGAACAGGCGTCGCTGCTCCCGGATGGCTACCCCGATGATTCGCAGACCCCGGACTAGTACATCCCGGCTCGTCCGGTTGGCCACAATCTCCCCAGTACAGTAAGACGCCCCGACCCCTTCTCATCCTTACCGGACAGGACCCCGTCTGGTCGCGCACTTATCGCTGTGTGCGCCGTCACATTGCTGTCACTGTGACCGTAGGATCGAGGTCGTGACCCGGCTCGCACAGGTGGAGCGCCAGGCGCTCGCGGACCTTCTGCTCGACCTCGGCCCGGATCAGCCCACCCTCTGCGAGGGCTGGACCACCCGCGACCTGGCCGCTCACGTGGTGACCCGGGAACGCCGCCCGGACGCGAGCGCGGGCCTGGTCGTCCCGCCGCTGCGCGGGCACCTGGAGCGGGTCCGCCGCCGGATCGCCACCCGGCCGTACGTCGAGCTGGTGGCGCTGGTCCGGGTGGCGCCGTGGTGGAGCCCGGTGAGCAACCCGCTGGTCGAGCCGCTCACCAACACGGTGGAGTTCTTCATCCACCACGAGGACGTCCGCCGGGGCCAGCCGGACTGGCAGCCGCGCTCCCTCTCCCCGGAGCACGAGCGGGCGCTGTGGCCGTCGGTAGGGCTGATGGGCAGGCTGGCGCTGCGCCACTTCCCCGCCACGGTCGTGCTGCGGGCTCCCGGGTACGGCGAGCGGCTGGTCGGCGCCGGCGGCGAACAGGTACATTTGACCGGCCCGCCGGGGGAACTGGCGATGTTCCTCAGCGGCCGGCAGCGCGCCGCCCGGGTGGAGCTCGACGGTCCGCCTGAAGCGGTCACCCGCCTGCGCACCGCGAGCCTCGGCATGTAGCCGGACCCGCCCCCGAAGAGCCGCCCGCCATGGCCGAAGTGTCCGACGAAACCCCCGAGACTGGCCCGACGCGGCGGGAGAACGTACCCTTCAGTAACACCAAGACGACGTGACCCGCGTCACGCACCATTCCCCCGCAGGTACCTGCTCGGAGGGCAGTACTCCATGGCCTTGGAAATCCCCTACCGGTCCATTTCGGACATGCTGTTCGCGCGCGTCGCCAAGACGCCGGACGGCAGGGCGCTCGCCTACCCCGCGCCGGACGGTTCGGGCCCGGTCTGGCTGACCTGGGCACAGGTCGGCGAGCGGGCCAGCGCGATCGCCGCCGGACTGCACAGCCTCGGGGTGGGCCTGGAGGACCGGGTGGCCATCCTCGCCAACACCAGGCTCGAGTGGATCCTCGCCGATCTCGGCGTCGGCTGCGCCGGCGGGGCAACCACCACCATCTACCCGACCACCGAGGCCGCGGACGCCGCGTTCATCCTGCGCGACTCCGAATCGAAGATCCTTATCGCCGAGAACCAGGAGCTGGCCGCCCGGGCCACCGGTGCCGGACTGCCCGAGCTCACCCATGTCGTGCTGATGGACGGCGAGGCCGACCCGGCGGCGAGCCCGATGCAGCTGACGCTCGCCGAGCTGGAACGGCGCGGGGCCGAGGCGCTGGCCGCCGAGCCGGACCTGGTCCGCCGGCTGGGTGAGGCGATCACCCCGGACCGGCTGGCCACGCTGATCTACACCTCCGGCACCACCGGCCGGCCCAAGGGTGTTGAGCTGACCCACGCCTGCTGGACCTGGGAGGGGGTGGCCCAGGGCAACCTCGGCGTGCTCGAACCGGACGACCTGCAGTACCTGTGGCTGCCGCTGTCGCACTCGTTCGGCAAGAGCCTCATCTGCGGGATCATCCACGTCGGCGTACCCACCTTCGTGGACGGTCGGGTCGACAAGATCATCGAGAACCTGGGCGTGGTCCGGCCGACCCTGATGTGCTCGGCGCCGCGGATCTTCGAGAAGGTCTACAACCGGGTGGTCACCACGGCGGTGGGCGAAGGCGGTGCGAAGGCGCGGATCTTCCGTTGGGCGGTGCGCGTCGGCAAGGAGAAGGTCGCGCTGGAGCAGGCCGGCCGGCCCGTCCCCGCCGGGCTGTCGGCGCGGTACGCGGTGGCCCGCCGGCTGGTGTTCAGCAAGCTGCACGCCCGCATGGGCGGGCGGATCCGCGTGCTGGTCTCCGGCTCCGCGCCGCTGTCGCCGCAGATCGCCGAGTTCTTCGCCGCGGCCGGCCTGCCCATCCAGGAGGGGTACGGGCTCACCGAGTCGTCCGCCGCCAACTTCGTCAACCGGCCCGGCCGGCTGAAGATCGGTACGGTCGGCGAGCCGCTGGGCGACCTGGAGGTGCGCATCGCGGACGACGGCGAGGTCCTGCTGCGCGGCGCGCCGGTCATGCGCGGCTACCACAACCTGCCCGAGGAGACCGCGGCGGCGTTCACCGAGGACGGCTACCTGCGCACCGGCGACATCGGCGAGCTGGACGCCGACGGCTACCTGCGCATCACCGACCGGAAGAAGGACCTGGTCAAGACCTCCGGCGGCAAGTACGTCGCACCGTCGCACGTGGAGGGTCTGATGAAGGCGCTCTGCCCGTACGTGTCGCAGGCGGTGGTTGTCGGGCAGGCCCGCAACTTCTGCACCATGCTGGTCACCCTGGACCCGGAGGCGATCACCGAATGGGCCGCCGGAGGGCCGCTGGCCGGCAAGCCGTACCAGGAGATCGTGACCTCGGCGGCGGCCGAGGCGATGGTCGCCGGCTACGTCAAGCAGCTCAACGAGAAGCTCAACCGCTGGGAGACGATCAAGAAGTTCGCCATCCTGCCCCGTGACCTGAGCATCGAGGACGGGGAGCTGACGCCGTCCATGAAGATCAAGCGGCGGGTGGTGGAGGAGCACTTCAGCGCCGAGATCGAGAAGATGTACGCGGGGACGGTGGCGACGGTCTAGCACCGCTGCGGTGGCGTTTCCGGCCACCCGGCCGCCGATGGCGCGGCTCGGTCGAACGGCTAGGACCCGTCGCGCAGGTCGGCCAGGCGCCGGGGACGGTAGGTGATCTGGTCGAAGGTCACCTCGCAGCCCGGCCCGGTCGGCGACTGCGCCTCGAACCCGATGCTCACCTCGCCCGTCGCGCCGAGCGTGAAGTAGCGGACCAGGTGCCAGTACGCGCCGTCGGTGCTGGCGTGGAACGCCCACGCTTCACCCAGCCGGCTGACCCGCAGCCACAGCTGGTTGCCGTCGACGGTGAAGCCGTTCGCGTCGTCGGAGCGGCCGCGGGTGACCACGGTCACCGCCATCGGCCTGCCCTGCGGGGAGTACTCGAAGCACAGCTTGGCCCAGGTGCGCTCGTCCGCCCAGACCAGCAGGACGCCCGCGTCGAAGGTGTGCCCGAAGTGGACGGTGACCCGGGCGACGAGCTGGAAGTCCTGGTCCGGCGGGACGCCGAGCAACCGCGGGGCGTTGAGCGCCGGAGGCTCGGTGCCGTTGGGGTCGACGAACAGGTCGGTCCTGCCCGGCGCCCGCACGGTCAGCAGAGCCACCTCGTCGCTGCGGCAGGTCGACGGAGGGACCTGCCAGGCCAGTGGCATCGGCAGGGCGGATAGCTGCGTATGCATCGGGCAATTATGCGATGACCGCGGGCGTCCGCCAGAGGGGACGGGTAGCCCGGTCCAGGTCGTACCGCGCCTCGGCGAGCCGGCGGACCGCGTCGGTCAGCGTCTCCGGCGGCAGGGTGAACGGCAGCCGGAGGAACCGCTCCAGGGTGCCGTCCAGGCCGAACCGAGGACCGGGCGCGAGCCGCAGGCCCCGCTCCTCGGCCGCCCGGGCCAGCGCGCTGGAGACCGGGCCGTCCAGCTCCGCCCACAGGCTCATCCCGCCACTCGGCACGGTGAACCGCCACTCCGGCAGCTCGCAGCGCAGCGCCGCGACCAGGGCATCGCGCTGGGCGGCGAGCTGCGCCCGGCGTGGGCCGACGATCTCGGCGGACCGGCGCAGCAGGTGCACCGCGACGAGCTGTTCGAGGACCGGGCTGGCCATGTCCATCCCGACCCGGACCGCCGCCAGCCGCTGCACCAGCGGCGCGGCGGCGCGCACCCATCCGATGCGCAGCCCGCCCCAGTACGGCTTGCTCATCCCGCCGATGGACAGCACCCGGGAGTGCCGGTCGAAGGTCGCCACCGGCGGCGGCACCTGCGTGCCGGCGAGCGGAAGATCCACAAAGGACTCGTCGACGACCAGGTCGGTGCCGGCGGCGTGCACCGCGGCGGCCAGCCGCTCCCGCAGCGCCACCGGCATCAGGTGGCCGGTCGGGTTGTGGAACTCCGGGATGACGTACGCCAGCCGCGGCTGCACCTGGCGCACGGTGGCCAGCAGCAGCTCCTCATCCCACCCGCCGCGCCCCACGCCGTGCGTGGCAACCCGGGCCCGCTTCGCGGAGAGCGAGGCCAGCGCGTTGGGGTAGGTCGGCGACTCCACCAGCACCCGCGCGGCGGGGGCCACCAGCAGCCGCAGGACCAGGTCGAGCGCGTGCTGGGTGCCGCTGGTGATGAGGATCTGGTCCGCGCTGGTGGGCAGTCCGCGGTCGGCGTACGCCTGCGCCACCGCCTCGCGCAGCTCGGGCAGCCCGCTCGGGTGGTACCCGGCGCCGCCCATGTAGCGCGGCAGGTCGTCGGCAGCGGCGCGGGCCGCCTCGACCAGCTGCGGCGGGCTCGGCATGGCGGCGGCGGCGAAGTCGATGGCGGTGTGGTCGTCCGTGGGCGTCCACAGCCCCGTGCTGGCCACCCGGTGCCCCTCCGGCAGGGTGGTCCAGCTGCCCGCGCCGCGCCGGCTGGCCAGGTGGCCGGACTCGCGCAGCTCGCGGTACGCGGCCGAGATCGTGGTGCGGCTGATGCCCAGCGCCTCGGCCAGCTCCCGCTCGGCGGGCAGGCGTGCGCCCAGCGGGAGCCGCCCGTCGGCGAGCAGGCCCCGGACGGCGCTGGCGAGCGCGGCATAGTCCGGGCGCCGGCGCTGGCCAGGCAGGGCGTGCCACCGGCCGAGCAGTCGGGCCAATTGGCTGCCTCGTATCACGGTCATCAAGGCCACTACCCCCTAATTGGCCTTTGATCGCGCGGCTATTGGCCTTAAGAGTGGCACGAGTGACGGGGTTCAGCAAGGATATTCTGCGCCGGTTCGTTCAGCTTCAGATAGGTCTGGTGCTCTACGGCACCAGCATGGCGCTAATGATCAAATCGGCGCTCGGTCTGGACCCCTGGGATGTGTTCCACCAGGGCCTGGCCGAGGTCACCGGCCTGCGCTTCGGCTGGATCGTCATCGGCGTCGGCGCCGTCGTCCTGCTGCTGTGGATCCCGCTGCGCCAGAAGCCGGGCATCGGCACGGTCAGCAACGTGATCGTCATCGGGCTCGCGGTGGACCTCGTGCTGGCCGTGCTGCCCGCGCCCGATCCGCTCGCGCTGCGGCTGGTCTTCCTCGTCGCCGGCATCGTGGGCAACGGGATCGCCACCGGGCTCTACATCGGAGCACGCCTGGGCCCCGGCCCGCGTGACGGGCTGATGACCGGATTCGTGGCCCGCAAACCCGGCCGATCCATCCGGCTGGTCCGCACCGTCATCGAGGTCACCGTACTGGCCGTCGGCTGGCTGCTCGGCGGCACGGTCGGCGTCGGCACCGTGCTCTACGCGGTCAGCATCGGCCCGCTGGCGCACGTGTTCATCCCGCTGTTCACGGTGCGCCCGCCCGGACACCCCCCCGCGCCCGCCTGACCAACCCACCGCACCGGACGGCTGGCCGCCGTATCGCGCCCGCGTCAGCCGGACGGGGTGGCCACACCGCGCGGCCGCCTCACCGGACGGGGTGGCCCGCCTCCCGGAGCGCCTCCTTCACCGCCCGGATCTCCACCTCGCCGAAGTGGAAGACGCTCGCGGCGAGCACGGCGTCGGCGCCCGCGCCGACCGCGGGCGGGAAGTGCGCCACGTCCCCCGCCCCGCCGCTGGCGATCACGGGGACCTCCACCACCTCTCGCACCGCGCGGATCAGCTCCAGGTCGAAGCCGTTCTTGGTGCCGTCGGCGTCCATCGAGTTGAGCAGGATCTCCCCCGCCCCGAGCTCGGCGCCGCGCCGCGCCCACTGGATCGCGTCCATGCCGGTGCCGCGCCGCCCGCCGTGGGTGGTCACCTCGAACCCGTCGCCGTTGCGCCGTACGTCCAGCGACAGCACCAGGACCTGGCGACCGAACCGCTCGGCGATGTCGGCGATCAGCTCCGGCCGCTCCACCGCCGCCGTGTTCACGCCGATCTTGTCCGCGCCCGCGCGCAGCAGCACGTCCACGTCGGCCACCGACCGCACCCCACCGCCGACGGTGAGCGGGATGAAGACGCTCTCCGCGGTCCGCCGGACCACGTCCAGCATGGTGCCGCGGCCGTCCGCGGAGGCGGTCACGTCGAGGAAGGTCAGCTCGTCGGCGCCGGCCGCGTCGTAGGCTGCGGCCAGCTCGACCGGGTCACCGGCGTCCCTGAGGTTGGCAAAGTTCACGCCCTTGACCACCCGCCCGGCGTCGACGTCCAGGCACGGGATCACCCGCACGGCAACCGTCATACCAGCCAGGCTACCGGCCGGACTTCGGGCACTGGTCCGGGTGCACTTATTGTCGCCCCAGCCAAGCACCCAACCCTGGTCGAACCCCGAGGAGCTCGCGTGGCGGATCATGTGTTTCCGCGGATCAGCCTGTCGACCGAGCGGCTGGAGCTGCGGCCGTTCGAGCCAGGCGACGCCGGCGACGTACACGCGGTGTGGAACGACGAGACGTACCTGCGGTTCGCTCCGGTCGGGCTACCGACCGCCGGCGCCGGCCTCGAAACGGCCGCCGCGTGGTGCACCACCGGGGTGGAGGCGCAGCGTCGGGCCGGCGCCGCGGCGAGCTTCGCCGCCGTCCGGCGCGGCGAGTCGCGGCTCGTCGGCCACGTGGCCCTCATCCGGACGGACTGGACCGCGATGGTCACCGAGATCCACTACTGGACGGCGCCGTGGGGCCGCGGCAACGGCTATGCCGCGGAAGCGGCCCGGGCGGTCGCCACGTGGGCGTTGACGGCGCTCGGCTTTGCCCGCGTCACGCTGGCCGCAGTCGTGGACAACGTCGCCTCGCGGCGCGTGGCGGAGGCGGCCGGGTTCCAGTTCGAGGGAATCCTGCGCAACGCCGCCCTCACCCGGGCCGGCCGAGGCGACTTCGCGATCTACAGCCTCATCCCCGCAGATCTTGCCGATCCGGCGGTGAGGAGGCCCGGGTAGCGTGGCGGCTGCAACGCCGCACGGCGATAGCCACATCGATCGACAGCTGGCCCGCACCATCGCCGGGAACCGGCGGCACCCGGCCGGCGGTCACCTCCCCTGCGAGTTCAGGACCTCGAGAGCTTCCGCGACGGTGAACGCCCCCGCGTACAGCGCCTTGCCGGTGATGACGCCCTCCACGCCGATCGGCTCCAGCGCGGCCAGCGCCCGCAGGTCGTCCAACGTGGATACGCCACCGGAGGCGATCACCGGTGCCGGGGTGTGCGCGCAGACGTCCCGCAGCAGGTCCAGGTTGGGGCCGCGCATGGTGCCGTCCTTGAGGATGTCGGTCACCACGTAGCGCGCGCAGCCCGCCTTGTCCAGCCGCTCCAGGACCTCGTAGAGGTCTCCCCCGTCGCGCGTCCAGCCACGCGCGGACAGGGTGCGCCCGCGCACGTCCAGCCCGATCGCCACCCGGTCGCCGTACTCGCCGACCACCCGGTCGCACCACTGTGGATTCTCCAGCGCGGCGGTGCCGATGTTCACCCGGGCCGCGCCGGTGGCCAGCGCCGCGCGCAGCGACTCGTCGTCGCGGATGCCGCCGGACAACTCCACGTTGACGTCCAGCCGGCCCACCACCTCGGCGATCAGCTCGGCGTTGGAGCCGCGGCCGAACGCGGCGTCCAGGTCGACCAGGTGCACCCAGGAGGCGCCGTCGCGCTGCCAGGCCAGCGCCGCCTCCAGCGGGTCGCCGTAGCCGGTCTCGGAGCCGGCGGCGCCCTGCACCAGGCGGACCGCCTGGCCGCCGGCCACGTCCACCGCGGGCAGCAGGGTGAGGCTCACAGTGTCGCCACCCAGTTGCGCAGCAGGCGGGCGCCGCAGTCGCCGGATTTCTCCGGGTGGAACTGCGTGGCGGCGATCCGGCCCTTCTCCACCGCGGACACGAACTCCTCGCCGTGTGTCGTGCGGGTCACCAGTGCCCCGTCCAGCAGCCGCGGAGTCGGCTGCGGCGCGTACGAGTGGACGAAGTAGAACCGGGCGTTGGCCGGCATGCCGGCGAACAGCGTGGAGCCCGGCGGCGGCTCGACGCTGTTCCAGCCCATGTGCGGCACCCGCGGCGCGGTCAGCCGGGCCACCCCGCCGGGCAGCAGGCCCAGCCCCTTGGTGACCACGCCGTGCTCGTCTCCGTACTCGAAGAGCACCTGCATGCCGACGCAGATGCCGAGCACCGGGCGGCCGGCGGCCACCCGGGCGGCGATCACCTGCCGGGCCCCGAGCGCGTCGATGCCGGCCATGCAGGCGGCGAACGCGCCCACGCCCGGCACCACCAGACCGTCGGCGGCCTCGGCCGCGGCCAGGTCCGAGGTCACCTTCACCTCGGCTCCGGCGCGGGCGACCGCGCGCTCGGCCGAACGCAGGTTCCCCGAGCCGTAGTCCAGGATCACGACCGTCGGCATCATGCCTCCCCCGGTAGCAGCCACAGGATCCCGCCGGCCAGGGCGGCCACGGCGAGCAGCCCGACCACACCGGTCACACCGCGCGCCGCGCCCTGCCGGTGGAGCGAGACCGCGCCGCCGACCAGCACGCCGGCGAGCAGGAACAGCAGCGGTGGCAGCGCGTTCCTCATAGCACGCCCTTGGTGCTCGGCACGCCGCCAGCGCGCGGGTCGGGGGCGGCCGCGGCGCGCAGCGCGCGGGCCACCGCCTTGAACTGCGCCTCCACCACGTGGTGGGCGTCCGGCTGCTGGCCTGGGCGGGCGGCGCGCAGCACCGACACGTGCAGGGTCACCCGGGCGGCGTGCCCGAACGACTCCCAGACGTGCCGGGTCAGGCTGGTGGGAAAGGCGACACCGGAGCCGAAGATGTACGGCGGCAGGTCCGCCGGCTCCTCGTGCACCACGTACGGCCGGCCGGACAGGTCAACGGCGGCCCGCACCAGCACCTCGTCGAGCGGGATCAGCGCGTCCCCGTACCGTCGGATGCCGGCCTTGTCGCCGAGCGCCTGGGCGAAGGCGGCGCCCAACGCCAAAGCGGTGTCCTCGACCGTGTGGTGCGCGTCGACCTCCAGATCTCCGGTGGTGTGCACGGTGAGGTCGAAGCCACCGTGCTTGGCGATCTGGCCCAGCATGTGGTCGAAGAAGCCGACGCCGGTCGTCACGTCGGCTGTGCCGCCGCCGTCCAGGTCGAGCTCGACGAGCACCTTGGTCTCGGCGGTGCCGCGCTCCACGCGCGCAGTTCTGGTCACTGTGGACTCACTTCCCGCAGGGCCGCCAGGAACGCGTCGGTCTCGGCCGGGGTGCCGGCGGTCACCCGCAGCCAGCCGGGCACGCCGACGTCGCGGACCAGGACGCCGCGGTCGAGCAGCGCCCGCCAGACCGCCGCCTGGTCGGCGAACTGTCCGAACAGGACGAAGTTGGCGTCGCTGTCGGCCACCTGGAAGTTCCTGGCGCGCAGCTCGGAGACGATGCGGTCCCGCTCCGCCTTGATGGACTCGACCGTGCCGAGCAGCGCCCCGGCGTGCGCCAGCGCGGCCCGCGCCGCCGCCTGGGTCAGCGAGGAGAGGTGGTACGGCAGGCGGACCAGCTGCACCGCGTCGATGACCGCCGGGTGGGCGGCGAGGTAGCCCAGCCGGCCGCCGGCGAACCCGAACGCCTTGCTCATCGTCCGGGTCACCACCAGGCGCGGATGGTCCGGCAGCAGGGTCAGCGCGCTGGGTGTGCCCGGGCGGGCGAACTCGGCGTACGCCTCGTCCACCACCACCATCCCCGGCGCCACGTCGAGCACCGTCCGCACCACGTCCAGGCCCAGCGCGGTGCCGGTCGGGTTGTTGGGCGAGCAGAGGAAGACCACGTCCGGCCGGTGCCGCTGCACCTGCTCGGCCGCGTGCTCAGCACGGAGGGCGAAGTCGCCGGCCCGCTGGCCGTCCACCCACCGCGTGCCGGTGCCCAGGGCGAGCAGCGGATGCATCGAGTACGACGGGGTGAAGCCCAGTGCCGTGCGGCCGGGACCACCGAACACCTGCAGCAGCTGCTGCTGGATCTCGTTGGACCCGTTGGCCGCCCACACCTGTTCGGTGGTCAGGCCGTGGCCGAGGTACGCGGCCAGGTCGGCGCGCAGTGCGACCGCATCCCGGTCCGGGTAGCGGTTCAGCGTGGCCAGCTCGGCGCCAATCGCCTTGGCCATCGCGTCCACCACGACTTCCGGCACCGGGTACGAGTTCTCGTTGGTGTTCAGCCGCACCGGCACCTGCAGCTGGGGCGCGCCGTACGGGCGCCGGCCCCGCAGCTCGTCCCGCAGCGGCAGGTCGTCCAGTGTCGTCACGCTGGGCCAATCTGGTCGGCGGAGCCGGCACGGAACCTCGCGGTGACCGCCTGCCCGTGCGCGGGCAGGTCCTCCACATTGGCCAGAGTCACCACGTGGCCGGCCACGTCGCGCAGCGCCGCCTCGTCGTACTCGACGATGTGGATGCCGCGCAGGAACGACTGCACGGACAGGCCGGACGAGTGCCGGGCGCAGCCGCCGGTGGGCAGCACGTGGTTGGAGCCGGCGCAGTAGTCGCCCAGCGAGACCGGCGCGTACGGCCCGACGAAGACCGCGCCGGCGTTGCGCACCCGCAGCGCCAGCTCCCGCGCGTTCCGGGTCTGGATCTCCAGGTGTTCGGCCGCGTACGCGTCGACCACCCGCAGCCCGGCCGCCAGGTCATCGACGAGCACCGCGCCCGACTGCTCGCCGGTCAGTGCCTTGGTGATCCGCTCGGCGTGCTTGGTCGCCGCGACCTGGCGTACCAGCTCCTGGTCCACCGCGTCGGCCAGCGCGACCGACGGGGTGACCAGGACGCTGGCCGCCATCGGGTCGTGTTCGGCCTGGCTGATCAGGTCGGCGGCGACGTGCACCGGGTCGGCGGTGTCGTCGGCGAGGATGGCGATCTCGGTCGGCCCGGCCTCGGCGTCGATGCCGACCACGCCGCGCAGCAGCCGCTTCGCCGCGGTCACCCAGATGTTGCCCGGCCCGGTGATCATGTCGACCGGTGGGCACTCCGCCACCCCGTACCCGAGCATGGCGATCGCCTGGGCACCGCCCACGGCGTACACCTCGTCGACGCCGAGCAGCGCACACGCCGCCAGCACCCGGGCGTCCGGCAGGCCCGTCTCCTTCTGCGGCGGACTGGCCACGGCGAGCGAGCCGACGCCGGCGACCTGCGCCGGCACCACGTTCATCACCACGGTCGACGGGTACATGGCCAGGCCACCGGGCACGTACAGCCCGACCCGGCCCACCGGCACCCACCGCTCGGTGACCGTGCCCCCGGGCACGACCTGTGTCGTGACGTCCGTACGGCGCTGGTCGGCGTGCACCCGCCGGGCGCGGGTGATGCATTCGGTGAGCGCGGCCCGCACGTCCTCGTCCAGGCCGTCGGCGGCCGCGGCGATCCGGTCCGGCGGCACCCGCAGCGCCTCCAGGCGTACCCCGTCGAACCGCTCCGTGGCCTCCCGTACCGCTGCCGAACCATGCTCCCGGACCGCCTCCACCACCGGACGGATCTGCTCCATTGCGGCCCCGACGTCCAGCCGCGCCCGAGGTAGCAGATCACGCGGATCACGGGCGTTGCCGCGCAGGTCGATCCGGGTCAGCACACCGGTGAGTCTATCCAGTTAGTCTCAGCCGATGACCGCGCGGCTGCCGCTGTTCCCACTGGGAACCGTGCTGTTTCCCGGGCTGGTGCTCCCCCTGCACGTCTTCGAGCCCCGCTACCGCGAGCTGGTCCGCCACCTGCTGGGCCTGCCTGCCGGGCACGCCCGCGAATTCGGCGTGGTGGCCATCCAGCGGGGCTGGGAGGTCAGTGCCGAGCCGGCGGCGGACCCGGCCGCGCCGGCGGCCAGTGCCGCGCTGACCCTGCACGAGGTGGGGTGCACGGCGGAGGTGCGCCAGGTGACCGAACTGCCGGACGGCCGGTACGACCTGGTGACGGTCGGGCGGCGGCGGTTCCGGGTGGCGCGGGTGGACCCGACGGCCGCGCCGTACCTGGTCGCCGACGTGGAGTGGCTGCCCGAGCCGCCCGGCCAGGAGGACGTGGCCGACCTGCTGGCGCCGCGGGTGCTCGCCGCCTTCCGGCAGTACCTCGGCCTGCTCGGTGCCGGCGGCGCGGGTGAGCAGGCGGCGGGCGAGCAGCTCCCGGAGGGCGCGACCGTGCTCTCCCACCTGGTGGCGGCGACCGCCGCCCTCACCGTGGCGGACCGGCAGCAGCTGCTCGCCGCGCCGGACACCGCCACCCGGCTGCGTATCGAACTGCGCCTGCTCGCCCGGGAGACGGCGCTGCTGCGTCAGGTGCGGGCGGTGCCGGTACCGCTGTCCGAGCTGGCCGTGCCGCCCAGCTCCAACTGATCGCGCCCGCCCGGCGGCGCCGTCGCCTGGCCCGGCCCGGCCGCCGACTGGCCCGGCCCGGCCGCCGACTGGCCCGGCCCGGCCGCCGACTGGCCCGGCGGCGCCGTCGCCTGGTCCAGCCCGGCCGGCCCTTGGTCCGGCCCGGGCGGCCCTTGGTCCGGCCCGGGCGGCCGCGGCTCCGCCGCGTCCCCGCCACCCAGCGAGGGGTAGCGGGACCATGCGGCCAGCATGGTGTATCCAACGGCGGCCGCGATGGCCGGCATCAGCAGGTCACCCTTCACCCGCGGGATGAACCCGAACCACCAGCCCAGCTCCTTGGCCCGCAGCTGCGGCGGGCGGTCCAGCTCGGTGCCGGCGGCGGCGTCCCGTACCCGGTGCCGGTACGCGGACAGGCCGATGCGGTGCCCGATCCACCAGGCCAGCACGCCGGCGCCGACCGCGCCGACGGTCAACGCGACGAGCGCGGCCGGGCCGCGGTGACGACGGAGCGCGAACCACACCACGACCGCGGCCAGCACGCCGAAGGCCGCGCCGAGCAGGATGAACCAGCCGTCCGCGGCGAAAAACTCCTCCGGCTGCTCCTCGGCCGGCACCACGCCGCCCGGCACCACCTGCACGCGCACCTTCGGCGCGAGCACCGCCCACAGCCACCCGAGCGGAGCGCCCAGCACGGCCACGGCCACCGCGACGGCGACCAACAGCGCCGCCGTTCTCGACCACCTCGGCGTACTCACTCGGCGATCCTGCCAGGAGGCGCTGAGGGATCAAAACGCGGGGACACCCCGCGCGAGCCGCTACGCGACACGGCTCGGGGCGGTCGCCTCGCGAAAAGCCGCGGCGAGGACACCGGCCACCATGCCGCCAAGGTCAACCCGCCGGGTCAGGGGAGCGGGCCGAGCACCTTGTTGCTGGTGTGCTGGTAGATCACCGAGCTGCGGAAGCCGACGATCTCGCGGCGTTGGCTGAACCGGTCCATCAGGAACGCGTGCAGGCGATCGATGTCCTGCACCGCCACGTGGACGAGGAAGTCGTCGCCGCCGGCCACCACGAACACCGACAGCACCTCGGGCAGCCCGGCCACGTACGCCTTGAAGTCCTCGATGACCGCCCGCGACAGCGGCCGCACCTGCACCGCGAGCAGCGCCTGCACCTTGCGGTTCAGCGCGGCCAGGTCCACCGAGGCGTGGTAGCCGGTGATGACCCCGCGCTGCCGCAGGGCGCGCACCCGCTCCAGACAGGTCGACGGCGCGATGCCGAGCTTCGCGGCCAGCTCGCGGTTGGTCTGCCTGGCGTCGGTCTGCAGCTCGCGGACGATGGCCGCGTCCAGCTTGTCCACGGTCCGATCATGCTAGAGCCCCTGGCCCGCCCGCACGGCCCCCCGCACCATCAGCTGCGCGACCGGTGGATGATCTAGCGGGCGGCTGTGACAAGGGCTTTGTGGACTGACGGCCGGAGGAGATACCACGGCTGCCCGACCCGATGGGTGTCGTCAGCGGTGCCTATGGCGAGAAGACACTCGGGCCGAGCAGCGCCTTGAGGTCGGCCATCAACGCGGTGGTCGGGGAGACCCGCCAGGCCGCCCGCAGCACGTGCCGGTTGACCCGCAGGTGCACCTCGGCCGGGCCGGGGTGGCTGGCCAGGACCTCGCGCAGCCGTTCCATCAGCGGCGGCGTGCAGCGCGCCGGTGGCAGCGCGAGCACCAGCGGCTTCTGCTCGTCCGAGGCGCTGATGTCCGGCAGCGACAGGTCCATCGCCATCAGCCGGGGCTGGTCGTCGCGGCGGTCCACCCGGCCCTTCACCACCACGATGGCGTCCTCGGCGATGTACTGCCCGACCAGCTCGTACGTGTTCGGGAAGAACAGCACCTCCACCGCGCCGCCCAGATCCTCCAATGTGGCCGATGCCCAGGCCCGGCCCTGCTTGGTGATCCGCCGTTGCACCCCGGACAGGATGCCGGCCAGGGTGACCACCTGCCCGTCGGCGACCGCCACGCCGGAACCCCCCGCACCCTCCTCGAAGAGCGCGGCGATGGACATGTCCGCGGCCTTGGCGAGCACGTGCTCCACACCGAGCAGCGGATGGTCGGAGACGTAGAGGCCGAGCATCTCCCGCTCGAACGCGAGCAGGTCGGCTTTGTCCCACTCGCCGTCTGGGATGGGCGGGGTCACCGCCACCGCCGTCGAGTCGTCACCGAACGCGTCGCCGAACAGGTCGTACTGCCCGACCGCCTCGTTGCGCTTGACCTCCAGGAACGCGTCGATCGCGTCGGCGTGCACGGCGAGCAGGCCCTTGCGGGTGTGGCCGAGCGAGTCGAACGCCCCCGCCTTGATCAGCGACTCGATGGTCTTCTTGTTGCACACCACCGCGTCGACCTTGCGCAGGAAGTCGTAGAAGTCGGTGTAGGCCCCCTTCTCCTGGCGGCACCGGACGATCGCCTCGACTACGTTGGTGCCCACATTGCGCACGGCGGACAGGCCGAACCGGATGTCCTCGCCGACCGCGGAGAACCGCCCGCCCGAGGCGTTCACGTCCGGCGGCAGCACCTTGATGCCCATCCGCCGGCACTCGGCCAGGTAGACCGCGGACTTGTCCTTGTCGTCGCCGACGCTGGTCAGCAGCGCGGCCATGTACTCCGCGGGGTAGTTGGCCTTGAGGTACGCCGTCCAGTAGGAGACCAGGCCGTAGCCGGCGGTGTGGGCCTTGTTGAAGGCGTAGTCGGAGAACGGGACCAGGATGTCCCAGAGCGTCTTGATCGCGTCCTCGGAGTACCCGTTGGCGCGCATGCCGGCGGCGAACGGCTCGAACTCCTTGTCCAGGATCTCCTTCTTCTTCTTTCCCATCGCCCGGCGCAGCAGGTCCGCCTTGCCCAGCGAGTACCCGGCGACCTTCTGCGCGATCGCCATCACCTGCTCCTGGTAGACGATCAGGCCGTAGGTCTCGTCGAGGATGTCGGCCAGCGGCTCGGCCAGCTCCGGGTGGATGGGCACCACCGGCTTGCGGTTGTTCTTGCGGTCGGCGTACTCGTTGTGCGCGTTGGCGCCCATCGGGCCCGGCCGATAGAGCGCCAGCACCGCGGAGATGTCCTCGAAGTTGTCCGGCACCATGGCGCGCAGCAGCGCGCGCATCGGCCCGCCGTCAAGCTGGAACACGCCCAGCGTGTCGCCGCGGGCGAGCAGCTCGTAGGTGGGCTTGTCATCCAGCGGCAGGTCCTCCAGGACCAGGTCCACCCCCCGGTTGGCCCGGATCGCCTCCAGACAGTCGTCGAGCACGGTGAGGTTGCGCAGGCCAAGGAAGTCCATCTTGAGCAGTCCGATGGACTCGCAGGCCCCCATGTCCCACTGGGTGATGATCGCGCCGTCCTGCTCCCGCTTCTGAATCGGCAGCACGTCCACCAGCGGCTCGCGGGAGAGGATCACCCCGGCCGCGTGCACGCCCCACTGCCGCTTGAGCCCCTCCAGGCCCTTGGCCGTGTCGACCACCTTCTGCACGTCCGGCTCGGCCGAGTACAGCTGGCGGAACTCGGCCGCCTCCGGGTAGCGCGGATGCGACGGGTCGAAGATTCCGCCGAGCGGGATGTCCTTGCCCATCACCGCGGGCGGCATCGCCTTGGTGATCCGGTCGCCGAGCGCGAACGGGTAGCCGAGCACCCGCGCCGCGTCCTTGATAGCCGCTTTGGCCTTGATCGTGCCGTACGTGATGATCTGGGCGACCCGCTCCTCGCCGTACTTCTCCGTGGCGTACCGGATCATGTCGCCGCGCCGGCGCTCGTCGAAGTCCATGTCGATGTCCGGCATGGACACCCGCTCGGGATTCAGGAAGCGCTCGAACAGCAGCTTGTGCCGCATCGGGTCGAGTTCGGTGATGCCCAGCGCCCAGGCGATGACCGCGCCGGCCGCCGACCCCCGGCCGGGGCCGACGCGGATGCCTTCGCGTTTGGCGAACGCGACAAGGTCCGCCACCACCAGGAAGTAGCCTGGGAAGCCCATCTGGCAGATCACGTCGAGCTCGTACTCGGCCTGCTTGCGGTACTCCTCCGGCACGCCACCGGGGAACCTGCTCTCCAGGCCGCGCCAGACCTCCTTGCGCAGCCAGGACTCCTCGGTCTCCCCCTCCGGCACCGGGAACACCGGCATCAGGTTGCGGCGCGCGAACAGCTCCGCGTAGTCGCCGATCCGCTCGGCCACCTCCAGCGTGTTGTCGCAGGCGCCGGGCAGCTCGGCGTCCCAGAGCTTGCGCATCTCCTCCGGCGACTTGAGGTAGAAGTCGCGGCCGTCCAGCTTGAAGCGCTTCGGGTCGGCCATCGTGGCGCCGGACTGCACACACAGCAGCACCTCGTGCGCGTCGGCGTCGGCGGCGTGCGTGTAGTGCAGGTCATTGGTGGCCAGCGGCTTGAGCCCCAGCCGCTTGCCCAGCCGCAGCAGGTCCTGCCGCACCCGGGTCTCGATGTCCAGGCCGTGGTCCATCAGCTCGAGGTAGAAGTTGTCCGGCCCGAAGATGTCGCGGAACTCGCCGGCCGCCGCGCAGGCCCGCTCGAAGTCACCGATCCGCAGCCAGGTCTGCACCTCGCCGGAGGGGCAGCCGGTGGTGGCGATCAGGCCCTTGGCGTACCGGTACAGCAGCTCGCGGTCGGCCCGCGGCTTGTAGAAGAAGCCCTCCAGGCTGGAGTACGACGCGAGGCGGAACAGGTTGCGCAGGCCGTCGGCGTCGGCGGCGAGCAGGGTCATGTGGGTGTAGGCCCCGCCGCCGGAGACGTCGTTCTCCCCGCCCTCCGCCCAGCGCACCCGGGTCCGCTCGAACCGGGACGTGCCAGGCGTCAGGTAGGCCTCCATCCCGATGATCGGCTTGATCCCGGCGGCCGTGGCCTGCTTGTGGAAGTCGTACGCGCCGAACAGGTTGCCGTGGTCGGTGATGGCCAGCGCGGACATGCCCAGCCGCTGGGTCTGCGCGAACAGCTCCTTCAGTCGTGCCGCTCCGTCCAGCATCGAGTACTCGGTGTGGACATGCAGGTGCACGAACGAGTCGGACACTGTCACCTCTCCCCTAGTGGCGTGCAGCCGAGCCTAGTCCGAAGGTCCGACATCCTCCCGCGTGACACGGCACGGCCGTCGAAGATCACCCGCCCACGTCCGAAGTGGACGGTCAGCGGGCGAACGGCTCCAGCATCAGCGCGGCCGCCGACAGCCAGGCCTTCTTCGTCGCCGGCTGCAGCAGCTCGTACTCGATGGACGAGCCGGCCTCCAGGGTCGGGTCGTACGGCACGACGGCGACCGCCCTGGTCCGGGCGCCGAAGTGGCTGGCCAGGTCGTCCAGCAGCGGGGACGGGTTGGGGGTGGGGCAGGACAGCAGGGTGACCGCGTTCGCCACCAGGTGCCCGAGCCCGATCTCCTCCAGCAGGTCCAGCATCCAGTCCGCGCTGAACGCCGCGTCCTCGCGCGGCACGGTGGTCAGCACCAGCTGGTCGGCGACCTGCAGCACGGTCTGCCAGTTCGGGCTCTCCACGTTGTTGCCGGTGTCGACGCAGATCACCTCGTGGGTGCGGCGCAGCAGCTCCAGCACCCGGCGCACGGTGAACTGGTCCAGCCGCTGGGCGAAGCGCGGGTTCTCCTCGCCGGCCAGCACGTCGTACGAGCCGTCGGAGGCGTGCCGCAGGTACTGGTCGAGCTGCTCGGCCAGGTACGGGCCGTGGTAGGACTCCACCTCGGCGAGGTCGGCGACCAGGTGGCGGATGGTCCGGGCGTGCCGGGCGCTGCCCGCGCGCAGGCCGAGCGTGCCGCGCAGTTCGTTGTCGTCCCAGGCGAGCACCCCGCGGCCGCGCACGCTGCCCACCGTCGCCGCGGCGAGCACGGTCGCGGTGGTCTTGTGCACGCCGCCCTTCGGGTTGGCGAACGCCAGCACCCGCGGCTGGCCGATGTCCCGCCGCAGCACCTCCACGTCGCGGTCCACCTCGGCACCGTTGTGCGGCTGCCGCCACTCGATCGCCGGCGGGTACGGCGGCTGGGGATAGGGCGACTGCGGCGGGTAGCCCGCACCGCGGCCGTACGCGGCCCGCTCGTAGTCCGCCGGACCGTAGCCGTTGGGCCCCGGACCGGCCGGTGGGTAGTCAGGGGGGCCGTAGTCGGGTGGTCCGGGGTACCGCTGGTCGTAGTCCTGCCTGCCGTAACCCGGCCGGCCGTACTCCGGCGGCGCGAGCTCGGGTCGCTCGTAGTCCGGAGGCGGCAGGTAACTGGACGGGGAGTAGGTGGCCGGCGAGCGGGGAGTGATGATCTGCGTGCCGCTCACCGGCGCCTGTTCACCGGTGCGGCCGAGGAGGGCGCGGTCCAGCAGTGCACGCCATCGCGGCGCAGGCTCGGACGGCCGATCCCACCCGGTCTCGGCTCGCTCCACGCTCGACCCTCCCAGCACCACTCGTCCCGCCATGACAGGCTACGAAGGAATCCCGGTCAGGACCACACCACAATCGCAATCGCCAGGCTACGGTGTCTGGTACCCCGCCCTCAGCAGAGCACGATACCGGGGCGTACGAACGAGCCCGTCACGCGGTTCAACCCGCGGCGGCGCAATCCGGTGTGATTGCTCACCCTGACCAGGGCGGCGAACCGGCGGGCGGGCCAGCAGAGGGCGGGCCGGCAGAGGACGGGCCGGCGGACGATGGGGCGGCGGAGGAGGGTGCGCCGACGGAGGGGGACGGGCCGGGCGCTGGCGTCTGACTCGCGGCGCCGCTGGAAGGCGGGGCTCCGCCAGCCTTCGTGGAGGTCGCCGGACCGGGCGCCGGTGACCTGCTCGACCGCAGCGGCTCCGGCACCCGTTCGCGCCGGACGTCGTACGGACCTGTCGGTGTGGGCGGGCTGACCGCCGGCGGGGCGGCGCCGTTCTGATCCGGCAGCGGCGGCAGGAACACCGCCTGGTCCAGGCGGCGCACCTCCGGAGCCGGGTCGACCGCCAGCACCTGCGGCCGGCGGGCCACCCCCGCCAGCGCGGTCGGCGCACCGCGCACCACCGCCGCGTACAGGCAGGAACAGCCGGCGCGGTACGCCGCCGCCTCCTGCTGCGCGAGCCGGGCGCCGCGGGCGCAGGCGGCCTGCAACCGCCGCTCCTCCCGGCCGTCGCCGGTCAGCTTGGCGCTCAGCCGCTGGAAGTCCGCTGCCTCGCGCTCCCGGCTGTCGGCCAGGGCGGACATCCCGGCGGCCACGCCCGCCGGCACCTCGGTGACCGTGAAGCGCTCGGTCTCGGTCGGCTCGTCCGGCAGCTGGACACGGGTGTAAACCTGCACGACCTCCACCCCGGCCAGGGTCACCGCCAGCTCGTCGGGCGAGAGGTAGGCCGTGAAGGTCACCAGTGCGAACGCCTGGCCGGCCGCACCGCTGGCGACCAGGCGGGCCAGTTCGGACCGGGTGGACGCGACATAGCCCGGGATGGTCTGGTCACCGGCCACGCCGACCCAGGTCAACCCCGGCGGCGGCTGCCCGGCCGGCCGGTCCGCCGCCGTCCACAGCACGGTGGCGACCACCGCCGCGGCGGATGCGAGCGCGGCCGCGGTCAGCGGTCGGGGCCGCCGCAGCCGCCTGGCGGGTCCGCTGCGGGCCAGCCGGTCCAGCCCGCGCGCGGCCGGCGGCAGCAGCCGTCGGTCGAGCTCGCGCAACAGGTCCCTGGCGCCCACCGTCGGCACCCTCCTCGCTCGGGTACTGCGCCGGGCGGCCCGGTGCCCCGCCGTCGCCCCCGGGGGACGGCCCGCTCCGGTCAGGCCCGCTCGCGCAGCAGGTACAAGGCGTGGTCCAGGTCGTCAGGGTAGTCGCTGACGAAGCTCACGTCCTGGTTTGTGCGCGGGTGGGCGAAACCCAGCCGGTAGGCGTGCAGCCACTGCCTGGTCAGCCCCAGCCGGGCGGCGAACGTCGGATCGGCGCCGTACGTCAGGTCGCCTACGCACGGATGGCGCAGCGCCGAGAAGTGCACCCGGATCTGGTGCGTCCGGCCGGTCTCCAGCCGCACGTCGACCAGGCTCGCCCCGGGGAACGCCTCCAGCGTGTCGTAGTGCGTGATGCTCGGCTTGCCGCCGGAGACCACCGCCCACTTGTAGTCCTGCGTGGGGTGGCGGTCGATCGGCGCGTCCACGGTGCCCCGCAGCGGGTCGAGATGTCCCTGCACCACGGCGCGGTACCGCTTGTCCACCTCGCGGGACTTGAACGCGCGCTTGAGCACGCTGTACGCGAGCTCGCTCTTCGCCACCACCATCAGCCCGGTGGTCCCCACGTCCAGCCGGTGCACCACGCCCTGCCGCTCGGCTGCGCCGCTGGTGGCGATGGTCTGCCCGATGGCGGCGAGGCCACCGACCACGGTCGGTCCGGTCCAGCCGGGGCTCGGGTGGGCGGCCACGCCGGCCGGTTTGTCGACCACCACGATGTCGTCGTCGCTGTACACCACGCGCAGGCCGGACACCCGTTCCGGAACGACCGCGGGGGCCTCGCGCGGTGCGGGCAGCGTCACCTCCAGCCAGGATCCGGCGGAGATTCGCTCCGACTTGGGCCGCGGCGCTCCGTCGACCAGCGCGTCGCCCGCCTCCACCAGCGCCGCGGCGGCCGTCCGGGACAGCCCGAACAGCCGGGACACGGCCTGGTCGAGCCGCATGCCGTCGAGGCCGTCCGGCACCGGCAGCTCCCGCCTGGTCACGCCACCTCCTAGCGGGACACCATCCGGGTGCCGTCACGGCGCCGCCCGGTCAGCTCCAGCAGGACCGCCAGGAATACGCCGACGCACAGCGAGCTGTCGGCGACATTGAACACCGGCCAGACCTGGCCGTGGTCGTCGAAGAGGCTGACCATGTCCACCACGTGGCCGACGAACGGCCCGGGCGCCCGGAAGATCCGGTCCACCAGGTTGCCGAGGGCGCCGCCGAGCACCAAACCGAGCGAGACCGCCCACGGCGCCGAGCGCAGCCGCAACGCCATCCACCCGATCCAGCCCACCACCGCGACCGTGATCAGCGGGAAGACGAAGGTGTAGTTGGTGCCCAGGCTGAACGCCGCCCCGCTGTTGCGCACCTCGACCAGGTACACCGCCCCACCGAGCAGCCGTACCGGGGGCCGGTCGGCCAGCTGGGTCACCGCGAGGTGCTTGGTGATCTGGTCGGCGACAACGACCAGCACGGCGGCGATGCCGAGCACGGACAAGGCCCGGCTCCGGCTGGTCGGCACGGACTGGGAGACCGCCCGCCCCGGGTCTACCGCCGGAGCCTGCTCCCCTGAGACGGGATGGCTCAGCGTCGCTCCTCCAGTTGCTTGCAGGTGACGCACAGGGTAGCCGACGGGAACGCGGCCAGCCGCTCCACCGGGATGGCGTTGCCGCACCGCTCGCACCAGCCGTAGCTGCCGTCGTCCAGCCGCTCCAGCGCCCGCTCCACCTGGTTGATCTTCTCCAGGATACTGTTCGCCAGGGAGATCTCCTGCTCCCGCTCGAACGTCTTGGTGCCGGTGTCGGCCTGGTCGTCGCCGGCCGAGTCGGTCAGCCGGTCCCGCTGCAGCTCGGTGATCTCGGCCATTGTCTGGTCGTACTCGATGTGCAGCTCCTTGCGGCGGTCCGCCAGCGCGGCGCGGATCTTCTCGGTCTCCGCCGCGCTGCGGGTGTGCTTCGGCGCCGCCTTCGCCGTGGTCCGGCTGGCGGTTTTGGTCTCGGCTGACTTGGCCATCGTCGCTCCTTTGGCCGCGGTCCCCGCGGCGGTCTCCAGTGCCTCAACGGGGGTCGCGGGCGCCGCCGGCCCCGGCTCGCCGGCCGGGACCTGGCTGGGCGCCGCCGGGGAAGGCCGCCGGTCCGGGGGCATCCCGACCGGGTCCTCCACTGCGGCCACGCCACTCTGCGCGGCCGCGGTCGTCGCCTCGGCGGCCGGGGTGGCCGCCACCGTATCAGGTTGTGCCGCCCGGGCCGGCCGTCGCGCAGCTTTGCGGTCTGGTGCGGCCTGCGTGGCCGGCGCCGCCTCCGTCGCTGGCGCGGCCTTCGCCGCCGGTGCGGCCCTGGTGGCCGGCCTGGCCTTCGTCGTGGTGGCGGCCGCGGCCTTGGTCGCGGCAGTGGCTTTACCTTCGGCGGCCTTGCCCGCCTTCCGCACCGGCGCGGCCTTCGCCTCCGGGTTGGCCTTCGCTGCGGACGCCACCTTCGCCGCAGGCGCGGCCTTCGAGGTGGAGGAGGTCTTGGACGCGGCCCCAGATCTCGACCCGGTCGCGGACTTCGTCGCCGCTGACGGCTTCGCCGGTGCGGAGCCCTTCTTCACCGCCGCCGGCCGGGTCGCCTTCGCCGCGCTCTTGGCCGCGGCTGTCCCGCCGGCCGCCTTGGCCGCCGCGGCTTTGGTCACCGCGGTCTTGGTCGCCGCGGCCTTCCGGGCACCAGCCTTTTTCGCCGGGGCGGTCCCCGCCCCTGTCGCCCTCGCCGTTGAGGTCCCCGCTCCTGCTGCCTTCCTCGCCGCGGCACCCCCACCGCCGGCGCGTCTCGCGGCCGCACTGGTCGTCGATGCGGCCTTCCGCGTGGCTGTCGCCCGCTCGGCCATAACATCCCCCACATATGCAAACGGCGCGCGGCTGGTCGCCGCGCACTCCAGAGGGTGGCAAGGATACGGAACGCACGGACGTCCGACAAACATCCACCCCGGCTGTCTCTGACTTCCCCCCGATCCCGCTAAACCCGGCAAAATTCGTTTTGCCTGTCATTCATCGCGGGAGTCACCATACCCGCTGCCCCGGCACGCCAAACGCCCCCGTTGGCGGCGGTGGAGCGGACGTCAGGAGCCGTCGCGAAGCGCCCTTACCCGCTCGACCAGGCCGGGCGGTGGCGTGTCCACCGCGAAGAGCTTGTCCCGGCTGGTCGCGCCGGCCCGCAACGTCACGTGTGCCGGGCGTACCCCCAACGCCTCGGCGAGCGCCCGGCGGGCCGCCTCGGTGGCCCGCCCGTCGACAGCCGGCGCGTGCACCGCGACCACGAGTGCCGGGCCGAACGGCCCCTCGTACCGACCGCCCACCCTATTCCGCGAGGCGCCGGGCCGGACCCGGACGGCGACCGTGGCCGGTTCCCGGTCCACTGTGGTCATTCCTGGTCATGCCGACCGGCGCCCGCCGGCCGCGCCCGCCAGATTCATGGGATCACCGCGCCTCGGCGAGCAGGGCGGTGTCCGGCTCGCACAGGCTGCACGGTGTGAAGCCCAGTTCGACAGCCTCGGCCACGGGCAGTGGCTCGCTGTCGCGCCCCAGCAGGTGGACGCACCCGGACAGGTGGTAGCGCGGCCGCCCGTCAACGACGAGCACCGGGGTGGACATCCGCGCCACCCGGCCCGCGTCCGCTGGGGAAACCTGCTGCGGGGCGGGCTCGTCCGGCGGATCGTCTTCGTCGTCGATCTCGCCGTCCGGCGCCCCCGCGTCCACCGGCGGCTGCGCCGCCGTCTCCACCTGCGGCGGCGCCAGCCCGGCCGGCGGGCCCACCGGGGCCCGGGGCGCACCGAGGTCCGGGTCTGGCACGTCCTGCGGTGGGATCCCGTGCGGCGGGACGCCCTGCGGGGGCGCCGCGGCCGGGAAGCTCTCGGTGACCGCGTCGGCCGTGGCCGTTCGGCCGTGCGGCCGGCCGGGCGCACCCGCGGCGACGGGTTCCCGGGCGGGCACCCGCCCGGGGCGAGCCTCCCCGGCGCCTTGCCCGCCACGCGCCCGGTCCCGGTAGCCGTCGCCGGTGCGCGCCGCAGCGGCCTGCCGGGCACCGATGACCAGCGCTATCGCAGCCAGCAGGCTCGCCGCGATCGAGGCCACCAGCAGCTCGCTCGCCCCGCTCACCAGGCCCAGCACGAGCAGCGTGACGGCGACGAGGATGAGCAGCACACTCGTGACGATCACGGCGCAACCCCCGGCCTAGCGCCTCAGCGCCCGGCTCCTTCGAGTCCGGACCGCCCGCCGTACGCGCCGGCCGCGGCCAGCCCGGCCCCACCGGACCGGCCCTCGCCGCCCCGGCCGACCTCGGCATCCAGCCCCTGCCCGCGCCCGTCAAGATCGCGCAGTTGGCTCTCCAGGTACGCCTTGAGGCGGGTGCGGTACTCCCGCTCGAACTGCTTGAGCTCCTCGATGTGCTTCTGCAGCGCGGTCCGCTTGGCGTCCAGGCCGCCCATCGCCTCCTGGTGGCGCTGCCGGGCGTCACGCTCCAGCGCGTCCGCCTTGGCGCGCGCCTCCCGGGTCAGCTCCTCGGCCTTGGCGCGGGACTCGGACAGCAGCTTGTCCGCCTCGCGCCGGGCATCGGCGACGTGGTCGTCGGCGGTCCGCTGGGCCATCATCAGCACCCGCAGCGCCTGCTGCTCGCCGTCGCCGGTGATCGCCGCCGCGCCCTGTGCGCGGAGCTGGTCGAGCTCGGCCTGCAACGCGCGGACCGTCTGCTCGGCCGCCACCTTCTCCCGCTGGACCCGGTCGAGCTGCGCCTTCAGCTCGCCGAGCTCTGCGGCCAGCCGAGGATCGCCACCCGGTCCGGCCGGAACACGGGCCGGGCCGCCGCCGCGCTCCATCTGGGCGCGCAGCTCGTTGTTCTCCTCGATCAGACGGGCGAGCTCCCGCTCGACCTCGTCCAGGAAGGCGTCGACCTCCTCCTCGTCGTACCCCCGCTTGCCGATTGGAGGCTTCTTGAAGGCGACGTTGTGCACGTCAGCCGGGGTCAGCGGCATCGAAACTCCTCAGGGTCCAGTTGCAGCCGCGCAGCGCATTGGTCACCAAGGTTAACTGGCGATCAAGCGCCGTATCACAAGTTCCATCAGCACGAACAGGATAACCAGCAGTACCAGCGAGGCCAGGTCGATGCTCACCGTACCAAGTCGCAACGGTGGTATCACCCGTCTCAACGCCTTGAGCGGCGGGTCGGTGACGCTCCAAACCGTTTCCAGCGCCGCGGCCGCGTTGCGGCCCGGCTGCCAGCGACGGCCGAACTGAAGCACCCAGCCCAGAACGAACCGCGCGAGCAGCGTGAGCAGGAACAGGTAAAGCACCAGGTACAGGACTTGCCACAGGATAGACAACACGACTCGGGGTCCCTCGAACGGATCAACTCTGGTCGAAAAACCCACCCTCGGCGATCCTGGCCTTGTCCTCCGCGGTGACCTGGACGTTGGCCGGTGAGAGCAGGAACACCCGGTTGGTCACGCGTTCGATGCTACCGCGCAGCCCGAAGGTCAACCCGGCCGCGAAATCGACCAGACGTCTGGCATCCGCCTCGTCCATCTCGGTGAGGTTGATGATCACAGGTACGCCGTCGCGGAAGTGCTCGCCGATCGTGCGAGCCTCCCGGAACGTGGTCGGGTGCAGAGTGGTGATCTGGTAGCGCTGGTCCTCGTCGTCGGCGACCACCGCACGTTCACGAAGCTGTGCCTGCGGTGCGAGGGCGAGGTTGTCCCGGGTCTGGTAGCCGCTGGTGGGGACCGTCGTATCGGCGACCGACAGCTGCTCCCTGGACGCGTAGCGCCCGGAGCCGTCCGCCGCCGGCCGGGTGATCGACCGGACCCCGGCGGCGCGCTCCAGCCGGGTCGGCTCGCGGGCCTCCAACCGCTCCAGCTCGCGCTCGCCGCGGATCCGGTGCGGTGGCACCACCTCTCGCTCGTCCTCGTCCTCGACGTACTCGTCGTGGTACGCGGAGTCGCGGTAGTCGCGGTCCCGGCCACGGTCGGAGTAGTGATGGTCGTCGTACCCGCGGTCGTCCTCGTCCTCGATGAGGCCGAGCCAGACGCCCGCCTTTCTCAAGGCACCCACGTCACCACCTCGCTCCCCCGCCCCCCGGTCCCTTTCGGTGACACCATCGGCCGTTCCCCCCAGCGAAAATCACACCTATGTAGTTCGGCGCCTGCGGTCAGGCTACCCCGGGTACGCTCGCTTTCCGAGCAACGCGCTGCCGATCCGAACGTGTGTCGCGCCCCAGCTGATCGCCGCCTCGAGGTCCTCGCTCATGCCCGCGGACACCACCGTGGCGTCCGGGTGCCGGTCGCGCACCCGCTGCGCCACTTCGGCCAGCCGGGCGAAGGCGGTCTCCGCCGGCCAGCCCAGCGGGGCGACCGCCATCACGCCGCGCAGCCGCAGCGCGGGCCGCTCCGCGACCGCGGCGACCACCCGGTCCAGCTCGTCACCGGCCGCCCCGCCCCGGCGGGGATCCCCGTCGATGCTGACCTGCACGAGCACGTCCAGCGGCCGGTCCCGGCCCCGCTCCACGGCGTCGGCCAGCGCCGCGGCCAGCCGGACGCTGTCCACCGAGTGCACCAGGTCGGCGTACCGGACCACTGAGCGCGCCTTGTTGCGCTGCAACTGACCGACGAAGTGCCAGCGGACCTCGACCCCGTGCGCGGCGATCTCGGCCGCCTTGGGCGCGGCCTCCTGGTCGCGGTTCTCCCCGATGTCGCGAACCCCGAGCTCGGCGAGGCTCAGCACGTCGGCGGCCGGGTAGGTCTTGGTCACCGCGACCAAGGTCACTTCGCCGCGATCGCGGCCGGCCGCGGCGCACGCGTCAGCGATCCGGGCCCGGACCCGGGCCAGGTTGGTCGCGAGCTGTGCCCGCCGCTCCATCCCGCGGCTCTCGTCGAGGTCAGGAGCCGTTCTTGAGGAAGTCTGGGACATCGACGTCGTCGAAGAGCACCCGGCGGGGTGGCGCGGACGGGGCCGCCGGATCGGTCCGGGTGGGCGGCGCAGCGTCACCGCCGGCCGAATGGCTGGTCACCCGTGCCGGATCGGACGGCTTGTACGCCGGGGTGCCGCCGTCGAAGCCGGCGGCGATCACGGTGACCCGGACCTCGTCGCCGAGCGCGTCGTCGATCACCGCGCCGAAGATGATGTTCGCGTCCGGGTGCGCCGCGTCGGTGACCAGCTGGGCCGCGTCGTTGATCTCGAACAGGCCCAGGTCGGAGCCGCCGGCGATGGACAGCAGCACGCCCCGGGCGCCATCCATGCTCTGCTCCAGCAGCGGGCTGGAGATGGCCTTCTCGGCAGCCTCCACCGCCCGGTTGTCGCCGCGCGCGCTGCCGATGCCCATCAGCGCGCTGCCCGCCCCGCTCATCACGCTCTTCACGTCGGCGAAGTCGAGGTTGATCAGGCCGGGCGTGGTGATCAGGTCGGTGATCCCCTGCACGCCGGAGAGCAGCACCTGGTCGGCCTGGCGGAACGCGTCCATCATGCTGATGTTGCGGTCACCGAGGGCGAGCAGCCGGTCGTTCGGGATCACGATGAGCGTGTCGCACTGGTTGCGCAGCTCCTCGATGCCCGCCTCGGCCTGCACCTGGCGGCGCTTGCCCTCGAAGGAGAACGGCCGGGTGACCACGCCGATGGTGAGCGCACCGAGCTTGCGGGCGATGTTCGCCACCACGGGCGCCCCACCGGTGCCGGTGCCGCCGCCCTCGCCGCAGGTGACGAAGACCATGTCGGCGCCCTTGAGCACCTCCTCGATCTCGTCGGCGTGGTCGTCGGCGGCGTTGCGGCCCACCTCGGGATTGGCTCCGGCGCCCAGCCCGCGGGTCAGCTCCCGGCCGACGTCGAGCTTGACGTCGGCGTCGCTCATCAGCAGCGCCTGCGCGTCGGTGTTGATGGCGATGAACTCCACGCCCTTGAGGCCGACCTCGATCATCCGGTTGACCGCGTTGACCCCGCCGCCGCCGATGCCGACGACTTTGATGACCGCCAGGTAGTTGTGCGGAGGTGTCATCCGGATGCCTTCCCAGGGATAAACCCTTACCCTCTACTAGAGGCTTAGGGCGATGTCAACTGCCAACCTCTCCGGCAAGGTAAGCGGCGGCGCGCCCCGAGCCAAGGACCGCTCACGGCGTGTCTAGCGACTTGTCACCTCGCAGCTGGCGAGCAGGCCGGGCGGGCCTGCCACGGCAACGTGGACTGGTCCGAGGTCCGCACCAAGTGCCGCGACATTGCCGCGTCGAGCTGAACTGCCGGAACCTCCTGCCCATCCACCCGGAGAACGGCAAGCTCCCGGCCTTCTCCGGACAGCCACGCGACATGGGCATCGTGTTCCTGCTGTCGCAACTGCTGGAACTCCGCCGGCGACGTGACCAGAGACTGGCGCGCAAGAGACATGCCGATTCCAGCGCACTCCGTCGCCTTGTTCCAGATCAGGCGGGAGAGGTCAGGCCGGAAGCTGCCGACATCGACCGCACGCTGTGTCGCTACGACGAGTTGGACGTCGCCGGGAAGCACGTAAACGAGATCAAGCTCGACCGGGACCCCGTCGACCTTCACGAGGCTTTGCACAAACCACCGGCGCCATGCCGGCGCCGCCAGGAGCGCAGGAGAGGCGTGAAGCATCCGCCGTAGGGCGGCGATCCTGCGGGGACGCGGCTGTCCGCGTCCCCGCAGGCGCACAAACCACCTCGGCAGCCCGAGCCTCCAGCGTCCTTTCATGGGACCAGCTCACCGGATCGTCACCACGTCCGGCGCGCTGACATCAAAGGTCTCGCCCTCCCGGCTGAGCAACGCGGTGGCCACCTTCGCCTTCAGCTCGCTGCGCGTGGCGTCGCCCCAGACGACCTTGCGGCCGCCGACCAGCTTCAGCTGGATCCGGGCCGGGCCGTCCACAGTGACCGAGACCAGCTCGTCACGCAGCCGCGGGGTGAGCGCCACCAGCACCTGGACGCCCGCCTTGATGTCCCCGGCGGACCGGGCGGCCACCGTCGGCAGTCCGGACGGGCGTGACGCGACGGTGTGGTAGACCACCCCGGCCCGGTCCACCAGGAGAAACTTGCGGCCCTGCGGGACGACCGCCACCGCGGTCCGCTCGGTCACCCGGACCACCACCGTGTGCGGCCAGTCCCGGGTGACCGTCACGTGGTCGACCGGGGCGAGCGCGGTCACCCGCCGGCGTACCGCGGCCAGGTCCACCCGGGCCAGTGGCGTGCCGCGCCGGATGCCGGCGGCCTGCCGCACCTCGGGGACGGTCAGCACGCTGACCCCGGTGACCCGCACCTCGCGCACGCCGACCAGCGACGTGCCGTACCCGATCCAGGCGATCAGGCCAGCCAGCAGCGCGACGGCCAGGCCGGCCGCCCACGGCCGCGCCGCGCGCAGCCGGCGCCGCCGGGCGCGCTGGCTGAACCGGCGAACCGAGGGCGGGACGGCGTCCGGGCGGGCGCGCACCAGCCGCCAGCGGCGCCCGCTGCTGGACCTGGTGGACGGTGGGGCGGTCACGGCCGCTGGGCCAGCGCCGCGGTCAACTCGTCCCCCATCAGCGAGATGGGCGGGGCGCCCATGGTGACCACCACGTCGCCCTCCCGGGCCCGCCGGACCACCTCCGCCGGCACGTCCTCCCAGGACGGCACGAAGACCTTCCGGTCCGGGGGCAGGTCGATCGCGGCCGTCAGCGCGGCACCGCCCTCGCCGGGCCCGCGCACCTCGCCCGGGGCGAACACCTCCAGCACCACGGCCTCGTCCGCGATCGCCAGCGCGGCGGCGATCTCGGCCTGCAGGTCGCGGGTGCGGTACATCCGGTACGGCTGGAACACCACGATCAGCCGGCCGGCCCCGGCCACCTCGCGCAGCGTGGTCAGGGCGGCGGTCATCGAGGTCGGGTGGTACGCGTACTCGTCGTACACCCGCACGCCGCCGACCACGCCCTTGAGCTCGAACCGCCGGCGCACGCCGGGGAACGCCGCCAGAGCCTCCACGATGGACTCAGCGGGCAGGCCCAGCCGCAGCGCGGTCAGCAGCGCACCGGCGCTGTTGAGCCCCAGGTGCCGGCCGGGGACGGGCAGCGTCACCTCGCCGATCGACTGACCGTCCACAGTGGCCGTGTAGCGGACGCCGGCGGCCGACGACCTGATGTCGGACAGCCGCAGGTCGGCCGTGGACGCCTCGCCGTACGTGTGGACCGTGCGACCCTCCGCCCGCAGCACGTCGGCCAGCTGCCGGGCCCCGGGATCGTCCGCGCAGGCCACCACGAAGCCGTCGGGCGCGACCAGCCGGCCGAAGTCGGCGAAGGCGGCCTGCAGGGTGGCCAGGTCGCCGTAGGTGTTGAGATGGTCGGCCTCGATGTTGGTGACCAGCGCCACGTGCGGGCGGTAGAGCAGGAACGACCGGTCGCTCTCGTCGGCCTCCACCACGAAGTAGTCCCCGCTGCCGTGATGGGCGTTCGAGCCGACCTCGGAGATCTCGCCACCGATGACGAACGACGGATCCAGGCCGGCGTGCTGCAGGACCAGGGTCACCATCGAGGTGGTGGTGGTCTTGCCGTGCGTGCCGGCGACCGCGACCGCCTTGCGTCCGGTCATCGCGGCGGCCAGCGCCTCGGCGCGGTGCATCACCCGCAGCCCGCGCGAGCGCGCCTCGACCAGCTCCAGGTGATCGGCCGGGATGGCGCTGGAGTAGACGACGGTGTCCACACCGTCCAAGTTGGACGCCTGGTGACTGGTGTGGATGGTGCCGCCGAGCGCGCGCAGCCCGGCCAGTGCCGGCCACTCGCGCAGCTCGCTGCCGGTGACCCGGATGCCCCGGGTGAGCAGCAGGCGGGCCAGCCCGCTCATGCCCACCCCGCCGATCCCGATCAAATGGACCGTGCCGAGCTCCTCCGCGGTGAGCGTCCCCATCGGAGTCAGCTCGGCGATGTCGATCACGCCCATGGCACCCCCGTCGCCACCACCGCCTCCAGGGCGAACTCGCGCAGCCGCTCGTCGCCGTCGCGCACACCGTACGCCGCCGCCGCCGCGCCCATCGTCGACAGGCGCTGCGGGTCGTGCAGCAGCGGGACCGCCGTGCGCTCTATCCACTCCGGGCTCAGCTCGGCGTCGTCGACGATCAGCCCGCCACCGGCCTCGACCACCGGCAGGGCGTTGCGGTACTGCTCGCGGTTGCTGTGCGGGTAGGGAACGTAGATCGCGGGCAGGCCGACCGCGGCGGTCTCCGCGCAGGTGATCGCGCCGCCCCGGCACAGCGCCAGGTCGGCCGCGGCGTAGCCGAGCTCCATCTGGTCGAGGAACTTCAGCTTCACGTACGGCACCGGCAGGTCCGGCGGGATCTCCACATCCTCGTTGCGGGCGCCGATGATGTGCAGCACCTGGATGCCCGCCGCGGAGAGCGCCTTGGCCGCCCCGGCGGTGGCCAGGTTGATCGTGCGCGCGCCCTGCGAGGCACCGAAGACGAACAGCACCGGCAGGTCCGGGCGCAGGCCGAAGTACTCGCGGGCGCGGTCGCGGGTCGCCGCCCGGTCCAGGGTGGCGATCGACTGGCGCAGCGGCACGCCGACCACGCGCGCGTTGCGCAGCGCGTCGACCTGCTGCGTCTGGTGCGGGAAGCCCACCGCGACATGCTTGGTGAACTTCATGCCGAGCCGGTTGGCCACGCCCGGCGGCACGTTCACCTCGTGCACCACCAGCGGCAGCTCCCGCCGCCACGCGGCCAGGTACGCCGGGACCGAGACGTAGCCGCCGAAGCCGACGACGACCTCCGCCTTCACCTCTTCGAGGATCTTCCCGGCGGCGCGGGCGGCCCGCCACATCCGGTCCGGCGTGCGGACCAGGTTCATGTTGACCGAGCGGGGCAGCTGGTGGGCGGGGATGTGCCGCAGCTCGTACCCGTGCCGCGGGACCAGCTCGCTCTCCAGCCCTCGTTCGGTGCCCAGGCAGGTGATCCGCACGTACGGGTCGTGCCGGCGCAGGCAGTCGGCGAACGCCAGCAGTGGATAGACGTGCCCCCCGGTGCCCCCGCCGGCGAGCACCACCGACCGCAGTTCACCGATCACTCTCGTCGTCCTCTCTGGGGTTTGGGCAAAGGCGGCAACGGCGCCCACACTAGCCGTACCCACCTGGCTGGGGGGCGGGCGTGCAGGGCCCGTACGGCGTCCGGCTCGGTCCGGGCGAAGGAGGCGAGCATGCCGACCGCGGCCAGCGTCACCACCAGCGCGCTGCCGCCGTCGGAGATGAACGGCAGCGGCAGGCCGGTGATCGGCAGCAGGCCGACCACGCCGCCGATGTTGATCACGGCCTGGCCGACCAGCCAGGTGACGATGGCCGCCGCCGCCAGCCGGCGGAACGGGTCGTCCACCCGCCCGGCGATGCGCAGCCCGGTGTACGCCAGCACGGCGAACAGCGCCAGCACCACCGCGCAGCCGACCACGCCCAGCTCCTCGGCGATGACCGCGAAGATGAAGTCGTTGTGGGCGTTGGGCAGCCAGTCCCACTTGAGGCTGCCGTTGCCCAGCCCGACCCCGAACCAGCCGCCGTCCGCGATCGCGTACCGCCCCTGCAGGCTCTGCAGGCACTCGTTCTGCTGGTGCACCAGCTGGTCGCAGTAGCCGCCGCGGTCCAGGAACGCGGTCAGCCGCTCCACCCGGTAGCTCGCCTTCGCGACGATCAGCAGCAGCACCCCGCCCAGCCCGGCCGCCCCCATCAGCGCAAAGAACCACAGCCGGATGCCGGCGGCCCAGAGCAGGCCGACCACCAGCACCAGCAGACACAGCATCGTACCGAGGTCGTTGTACCCCACCAGGAGGAAAAGAAGCGCGACCGCCGGAAACAGCGGAGTGGCCAGCTCACGCCACCAGCCCAGCGCGGCCCCCTTGCGGGCCAGCACGTCGGCGCCCCAGGCCACCAGCGCCAGCTTGGCCAGCTCCGAGGGCTGCACCTGGACCGGGCCGAGGTACAGCCAGTTCAGGTCGACCTTCAACGGGCCCAGGGTGGCCGGGCCGACCGCCTCCGGGTCGGTGACCGACTGCACCAGCAGCAGCATGTCGAGCACGGTCAGCAGGGCGAGCGACACCACCAGCATCGGCAGGGCCAGCGCCCGCAGGGTGCGCACCGGCAGCCGCTGGAAGACCCAGAACGCCACCAGCCCGATCACCGCGAACACGGTCTGCTTGGCGATCGGGGCGAACGCGTTCCCGGTCGACTCGAAGGCCTGCACGCTGGTCGCCGAGAAGACCATCGTCAGGCCGATCACCAGCAGCAGCCCGGCACTGGAGATGAGCAGGTAGTACGAGGCCAGCGGCCGCTGCAGCACGCCGCGCAGGACGGAGATCATGCCGGCGGGAACCGGGGCCGGCTTCGTCGCCGCGGCGGCCGCGGGCGCCGCCGGCCGGACCGGCGCAGGCGCCCGGATGCGCGCCGGCGGCGGCTGCGTCACCGCTGCTCACCCGCCTGCCCGCGGCTCCTGCCCGGGTCCGCCAGCTCCCGCACCGCCGCGGCGAACGCGTCACCCCGCTCGCCGTAGCTGGCGAACATGTCCAGCGACGCGGCCGCCGGGGCGAGCAGCACGGTGTCGCCCGGTGCGGCCAGCCGGGCGGCGGCACGGACGACCTCCCGCATGGCCCCATCATCGGTGCTGGCGACGTCGACCACGGGGACCTGCGGGGCGTGTCGCGCCAGTGCCCGGGCCACCTGCGCCCGGTCGACGCCGAGCAGCACCGCGCCGACCAGCCGGGCGGCGACCGTGCGCACCAGGTCGTCCACGTCGACGCCCTTCAGCTGGCCGCCGGCCACCCACACCACCCTGGGGTAGGCGGTGAGGGACGCGAGCGCGGCGTGCGGGTTGGTGGCCTTGCTGTCGTCGATGTAGGCGACCCCGTCCACGGTGGTCACGTACGCGTTGCGGTGCGGCTCTGGCGTGTAGCCGGCCAGCCCGTCGCGCACCGCACCGGGCGGCACCCCGTGCGCCCTGGCCAGCGCCGCCGCAGCCAGGGCGTTCGCCACGTTGTGCGGGCCCGCGGGGCGTACGGCGCTGACCGGCGCCAGCTCGACCGGGCCGTCGCCGAAGGCGCGGTCGACCAGCGTGCCGTCCACGACGCCGAGCTGCCCGGGCTCCGGCTCGCCCAGCCGGAACCCGACGGTCCGGCCCTCGACCGCGGCCAGCCGCGCGGCGACGCCCGGATCGTCCAGGTTGCCCACCGCGACGCCGTCGGGCGCCCGCCAGATGGCGGTCTTGGCCGCTGCGTACGCAGCGAAGCCGCGGTGCCACTCGAGGTGGTCGTCGGCGAGGTTGAGCAGCGCGCCGGCCTGCGGCGCGAGCGTGCTGGACCAGTGCAGCTGGAAGCTGGACAGCTCAACCGCGAGAACGTCGTACGCCGGGTCGGTGGCGGCGAACACCAGCGGCTCGCCGATGTTGCCCAGCGCGTCGGCGCGCAGCCCGGCGGCGCGCAGGATCGCGGCGAGCATGGTGACCGTGGTGGTCTTGCCGTTGGTCCCGGTGACCGCCAGCCAGGGCGCCGCGTCCGGGCCGCGCAGCCGCCAGGCCAGCTCCGGCTCGCAATAGATGTCCATTCCGTGCGCTGCGGCGGCGACCACCAGCGGATGGTGCGGGGCGAAGCCGGGCGAGACCACCAGGTCGCCCACGCCGTCGAAGAGGTCGTCGGGCGGCTCGTCGGCGATGACCACCCGGGCACCCTCGCCGGCGAGCGCCTCGGTGGTGGCCGACGCGGCCCGGTCCACCACGGTCACGTCCGCGCCGAGGCGCATCAGCACCCGGGCGCACGCGGCGCCCGCCACCCGGGCGCCCGCCACCACCACCCTGCGGCCGGCGTACTCCATGCTCAAGCCCTCAGCCCACCACCCGCAGGAAGTCGCTGTAGAAGATGCCCAGCGCCACCGCGACGCCCAGTCCGGCGATGATCCAGAACCGGACGACGATGTTCACCTCGCTCCACCCGGCCAGCTCGAAGTGGTGCTGCAGCGGAGACATCCGGAACACCCGCTTGCCTGTGGTCCGGAACGAGATGATCTGGATGACCACGGAGAGCGTGACGATGACGAACAGGAAGTTGAGGATCGGCAGCAGCAGCAGGGTGCGGGTCGCCATGACCAGGCCGGCGATCAGGCCGCCCAGGCCGAGCGCGCCGGTGTCGCCCATGAAGATGCGCGCCGGCGAGGTGTTCCACCACAGGAAGCCGACGCAGGCACCGGCCGCGGCCACCGCGATCAGCGAGATCTCCAGCGGGTCGCGGACGGCGTAGCAGTACGGCGCGGTGTAGTCCGCGTCCGCGCACCAGTGCCGGTACTGCCAGAAGCCGATGAACCCGTACGCCGCCAGCACCATCGCGGAGCTGCCGGTGGCCAGCCCGTCCAGCCCGTCGGTGAGGTTGACGGCGTTGCTCATCGCCATCACCACGAAGATGAAGATGATCACCGAGGCGATCTTGCCGACGTTGAACCAGTCGATGTCCCGCACGAACGAGATCCGGGTGCTGCCCACGGTCTGCCCGTTGGTGCTCGGGAAGTACAGCGCGATCACCCCGAAGACGGCGCCGACCAGCATCTGGCCGATCAGCTTGCCGCGCTTGTTGAGCCCGAGGCTGTTGCGCCGGCGCACCTTGAGGTAGTCGTCGATGAAGCCGACCGCGCCGCAGAACACGAACAGCCCGAGCAGCACCAGGGCGGTGATGGTCGGCCCGACCTGGGCGATCTGCTCGCTGGGCAGGGTGGTCAGGGCCAGGTGCCCGGCCACGTAGGCGACCACGGTGGCGACGATGAACGCCACCCCACCCATGGTGGGCGTGCCCCGCTTGCCCATGTGCATCTGCGGGCCGTCGGAACGGATCGGCTGGCCGGCCTTGAGCCGGGTGAACACCTTGATCGCCAGGGGGGTGCCGAACAGCGAGACCAGGAAGGCCACCGCCGCGGCCGCGATCACCGCTCTCACGCAGAGATCTCCACCTCTCGCAGCGCGTCGGCGATGTCCCAGGTCCGGTACCGCGAACCCTTCACCAGGACGACATCGCCGGAACGCAGCTCGGCGCGCAGCAGCGCCACCGCCGCCTCCTGATCGGCCACCAGCACCGACTCTCCTCCCCATGTCGCCACCGCCGCCGCGCCGTGGTGGATCGGCGCCGCCGGCTCACCGACCACGACCAGCCGGTCCACGCCCAGCCGGGCGGCCAGCTCGCCGACCTGTTCATGCCCCTGGCGCTCGAAGTCGCCGAGCTCGGCCATGTAGCCGAGCACGGCGACGGTCCGCCCGGGCCGCCGCTGGCCCAGTGCGGTCAGCGCGTGCAACGCAGCCGCCACCGAGGACGGGTTCGCGTTGTACGAGTCGTCGATGACCGTGACACCGTCGGCACGGTCGAACACATCCATCCGGCGGGTGGAGACCAGCCGCAGCTCGCCGAGGGCCACCGCCAGATCGGACAGGCCGGCCCCGCCGGCCTGCGCGGCACCCGCCTCGATGGCCACCGCCGCCGCGGCCAGCGTGTTGCCGACCTGGTGCCGCCCGGTCAGGCCGAGCCGCACCCGGGCACGTCCGTCGGGCGTGACGAGGGTGTACGAGGCACGCCCGCGCTCGTCGAGGCTGACCTGCTCCGCGCGGACCGTCGCCTCCGGCGCCTCGCCGAACAGCACCACCCGCGCCCCGGTGCGCCGGCCCATCGCCCGGACCAGGGGGTCGTCCGCGTTCAGCACGGCGACTCCGTGCGCCGGCAACGCCTCGACCAGCTCCCCCTTGGCCAGCGCGGTCTGCTCCAGCGAGCCGAACTCGCCGATGTGCGCCACGCCGACGTTGAGCACGACCCCGATCCGCGGCGGCGCCACCCGGCACAGGTGGCGGATGTGGCCCGGCCCGCGGGCGCCCATCTCCAGCACCAGGAACCGCGTCGCCAGATCCGCCCGCAGGGCCGTGTACGGGTGGCCCAGCTCGTTGTTGAAGGTCCCGGCCGGAGCCACGGTCGGCCCGAGCCGGGACAGCAGCTGCGCGACCAGGTCCTTGGTGGTGGTCTTGCCGGACGAACCGGTGATCCCGACGACGGTCAGCTCCGGCAGCCGGTCGACCACCGCCCGGGCCAGCCGGGCCATCGCGTCCAGGGCGTCGGTGCAGAGCACCATCGGCACCCCCTCGACCGGGCGGGTGCCCAGCACGGCGGCCGCGCCGGCGGCCACCGCCGCGGCGGCGAAGTCGTGCCCGTCCACGTTCTGACCGGGGAACGCCACGAACAGCCCGCCCGGCTCGACCTTGCGCGAGTCGAACTCCACGCTCCCGGTGACCGTCGTCTGTCCGTCCGCGCCCGCCAGCCGGCCACCCACCGCGGCCGCCACCTCCGCCAACGTCAGCGGGATCACTGGCGCCCCCTTCCCTGCGCGCTTTCCCGGAGAATGCGGGTATCCGGGCCTGGCTCCCCCGCACTTTCCCCGAAAACCCGGGCAAGCGCGGCGGCCAGCTCGACCCGGTCGTCGAAGGGGTGCATTTCCCCGGCGATCTCCTGGCCGCGCTCGTGCCCCTTGCCCAGCACCGCGACCACGTCGCCCGGCGCGGCCAGCTCGACCGCCCGCGCGATCGCCGCCCGCCGGCCCGCCACCTCCACCGCCCGGCCGGGCCCGGACGCGGCACCGGCCAGCACCTCGCGGCGGATCGCGGCCGGGTCCTCGGTGCGCGGGTTGTCGTCGGTCACCACGACCATGTCCGCGCCGCGCGCGGCGGCGGACCCCATCGGCGAGCGCTTCCCGCGGTCCCGGTCACCACCGGCGCCGATCACGCAGATCAACCGGCCGCCCCGGCTCTCCGCCACCTCGCGCAACGCGGCCAGCACCGCGACGACGGAGTCCGGCTTGTGCGCGTAGTCCACCACGCCGAGCACCGGGCCGGGGGCGTCGACCCGCTCGATGCGGCCGGGTACGCCCGAGCAGGCGGCCACCCCGCGCGCCGCCACCGCCGGATCCACGCCCACCGCGACCAGCGCGGCGATGGCGAGCAGCGCGTTGGCGACGTTGTGCCGGCCGGGCAGTGCCACGCCTGCCTCGACACCACCGTCCGGGCCGACGGCGGTGAACCGCTGCGCGTACGGCTCGCCCGACACGCCGACCGCCCGCCAGGTGGCGGCCGGGTCGCCGGCTGCCGAGTAGGTGACCGTGCTCGGTTTGAGCAGCGGGCGCAGCGCCGGCTCGTCGAGGTTGAGCACCTCCACCGCGCACCTGCCGTCGAACAGCCGGGATTTCGCCGCGAAGTAGTCCTCCGCGTCCCGGTGGAAGTCCAGGTGGTCCAGGCCGAAGTTGGTCCAGCCGCCGACCGCGAACCGCACCCCGCCGACCCGGCCCATGGCCAGCGCGTGGCTGGAGACCTCCATGGCCACCGAGTCGACCCCACGCTCGCGGGCCGCGGCGAGCATGGCGTGCAGGTCGGTCGCCTCCGGCGTGGTCCGCACGCTGTCCAGGACCAGGTCGCCCAACCGGGTCTCCACGGTGCCGATCAGGCCCGGTGTCCGGCCCGCCGCGCGCAGCCCGGACTCGACCAGGTACGCGGTGGAGGTCTTACCCGCGGTGCCGGTGATCCCGATGACGGTCAGGTGCCGGGTCGGGTCGCCGTACACGGCCGATGCGACCGTGCCGAGCACGTCCCGAGGGGCCGGCACCACCAGCGCGGGCAGGCCGGCCGCGGCGGCCGCGGAGGCGCCGGCCGGGTCGGTCAGCACCGCGACCGCTCCGGCCGCAGCGGCGGCCGGCACGAACTCGGCACCGTGCCGCCGGGAACCGGGCAGCGCGGCGTACAGGTCACCGGGACGGACCGCGTCGCTGGCGTGCGTCACCCCGGTGACGGGCACCGGGGACGCGGCCGGCACACCCAGCAGCTCCGCCAAGGCGGCCAGGGAGCGCGGCTGGACCTTCCGCGGACGTACATTCCCGGACACGGCGCTAGACCCTACCCGGTTGTCGCAAAAGGGGAAGCGCCGACACTACCGCGAGATCTTGAAGGTGGGCGGCTTGGTGCCGGTGGGCGGGACGTGGTAGCGCGCCAGGGCGAACTGCATGATGTCCCGGAACACCGGACCGGCCACCGCACCGCCGCCACCGCCCGGCGTATGGGCGAAGACGGCGATCACGAACCGCGGCGCGTCCGCCGGAGCCATTCCGACGAACGAGGCCACCTCTCCCGGCGCGTAGTGGCCGTTGACCACCTGCTCGCCGGTGCCCGTCTTGCCGGCCACCCGGTAGCCGCGGATCGCCGCGCTCCGGCCGGTCGCGCCCTCCATCGTGACCACGGCCTCCATCATGGTGCGCAGCGCCGCCGCGTTGGTCGGGCTGATCACCCGCCGGGTGGTGGGGGCCGCCGCCGGGGTGGACTTGCCGTCCGGGGCGACGACGGCGCGCACCAGGTGCGGCTGTACCCACGTGCCGTCGTTGGCGATCGCCGCGTACGCCGCGGCCATCTGCAGCGGAGTCACCGCGACGCCCAGGCCGATCGGGATGGAAACCGACGATGACCCGCTCCAGTTCTGCGGTGGCTGGACCAGTCCGGACGACTCTCCCGGTACCCCCTCGCCGGTTGGTGAACCCAGGCCGAACTTGCGCTCGTACTCGTACAGCTTCTCGGCGCCCAGCTTGTCGCCGATCCGAATGGCGCCGATGTTGGAGGAGAAGGCGAGCAGGGCGGGCAGCGTGATCTCCGTGCCCGACGGGAAGGGGTGGGTGTCCCACCGGGTGACCCCCGCCCTGGTCAGGGACGGCTTGACCGGGACCGTGGAGTCCGGCTTGATCACACCCTCCTCCAATGCGGCGGCGAGGGTGATCGGCTTGTGCGACGAGCCGGGTTCAGCCATGACCGCGGTCGCCACGTCCTGCCGGTCGGTCGGCTTGGTCTGCGGGTTCAGCGGGTCGGCCGCGTTGTAGGTCGGGTAGCTCGCCTGGGCCAGCACCTCTCCGTTGTGCGGAGTCATCACGACCGCCGCGCCCCAGTCCGCCTTCACCTTCCGCATCGCGGCGTAGAGCGTGACCTGAGCGTAGTACTGCAGGTCCCGGTCGATGGTCAGCTGCAGGGAGCTGCCCGGCCGGGGTGCTGTCTCGCTGTGGTAGCCGCCGGGGATCTCCTTGTTCAGGTCCCCTTGCCCGTGCTCGAAGGTGCGCTTGCCGTCGACGCCGCGCAGCAGGTCGTCGTAGCGCGCCTCCAGCCCTTCCAGCCCGCTGTGGTCCTCGCCGGTGAACCCGATCAGATTCGCGGCCAGGTCCTTGCCGGGCACGTCGCGGCGCTCGTCCCAGTCCGTGCGCACGCCCGGCAGGTTCAGCGCGTCCACCGCCTCCGCCGTCGACACGTCGACCCCGCGCTTGAGGTACTCGAAGCGCACCCACCTGCCGTCCGGCCACTTGTGCCGGCGCAGCCGCGGCAGCAGGTCGGAGACGGGGATGCCGAGCAGCGGCGACAGCTTCGCTGCCGTCTTCTGGGGGTCGGCGCCCTTGGCCGGGTCGTCGGCCAGCCCCGGGTCGGCGTACACCAGCCGGGCCTCCACGCTGCGCGCGAGCACCGCGCCGTTGCGGTCGTAGATCGCGCCGCGCGGCGCGGGCAGGATCACGTCGGTCAGCCGGTCGCGCAGGCCGCGGGCGGCCAGCGAGTCCGAGTCGGCGATCTGCAACTGCACCAGGCGCAGCCCGATGAGGCTGAACATCACGACGGCGACCACCGTGGCCAGGCGCAGCCGGCGCCGCCAGTCGGCCAGCCGGGGCGGGCGCGGCGGAGCGGCCGGCCTGGCCGGCCGGCGCGCGGGCCGGCCCGCCCCGGTGGCTCTCCGGCGCGGCGGAGCGCCGGTTCGCGCGGGCGGCGGCTGGGACTGGCCGGCGCCCGCGCGAGTGCGGGTCGTGCGTGACTGCTGCCGTGTCCCGGTGCCGGCCGGCTCAGGACCGGCGCCGCGCCGGGACGGCGGAACGGGCTCGCCGCCCTTGTGGCGGGGCGGCGGCCATTCCTGCCAGACCTCGCGTACCGTCCGCCCGCGCGGGGTGTACCGGCGGGCCTCGGACAACGCGCTCGGCCGCCGGACCCGGCCGCCCCCGCGGGTGGCCGGGGCATCACCGCGGCCGGGCACGCCGGCGCCGCGCCCGGCTGCGGCGCCACCCCGGCCGTGGCCGGTGCCGCGGCGCGCGTTCCCACCGCCGCCCCGCCCCGGTTGCCGGGGCCGGCGCGGCTGATACGGCGGCGGCTCGGCCGAGCGCGGCATGACCGCTACCGCCCCGCGCCGGTGGCCTGTCGGCTGCTCACGCAGGATTCGCCGGAGGCCGGCTGCGGCACGCCGATCACCTTGCCGTCGGGCAGCAGCAGGAAAGCCGGCGCGCCGGCCGGCACCATGCCCAGCCGGCACGCGGCCGCGGCCAGGTTGTTCGGCGACTCGTAGTCGGCCAGCTGCTGCTCCAGCTCGGACTGCCGCTGGTCGAGGCTGGCCTGCTGCTGCCGCAGGTCGTGCAGGCGGAACGCGTTCTCGTTGATCTTCGTGTTGAGCACCAGGATGCCCAGCACACCGCCCACGACGAGCACCAGGATCAAAGCGATGAACGGCGCGCGGGGCACGACCACCGGCAGCGGTGGCGCCACCCGCAGCCGCGGCACCGCCCGCGGGCCCTTTCGCGCCGGCGCCGGCTGGCCAGGGCCCGGCGCCTGCGCCGGCCGGGTATCGGGCGCGGCCTTCAGCGCCGAGCTGCCCTGGGTGGGAAACCTCGTCCGCGCCGCGACCCGACCCCCAGGTCGCGGAACACTTGTCATGGTCAACTCGCGTCCCCCTTTACAGCGAGCCTGGCCTCGTCCAGCCCGGCTGGTGCAGGCCCTTGACCCGGCGCCGTTCGCGGGCGGCGGCCGGATCTCGGTCCTGCGGCGTGCTTGTGATGCGTTCGGCGGCCCGCAACCGCACCGACGCGGCCCGCGGGTTCGCCGCCACCTCGGCCGGCGTGGCCTGCTCCGCCCCCCGGGTGAGCAGCCGCAGCGTCGGCCCGGTGCCCGGCGGCTCCACCGGCAGCCCGGGCGGGGCGCTGCTGCGCGCCCGCGCGGCGAGCGCCTGCTTGGTGATCCGGTCCTCCAGCGAGTGGTACGACAGCACCACCACCCGCCCACCGGGGGCGAGCGCGTCGATGGCGGCCGGCAGCGCCGACCGGAGCGCGGCCAGCTCGCCGTTGACCTCGATCCGCAGCGCCTGGAAGGTGCGTTTCGCGGGATGCCCCCCGGTCCGCCGGGTGGCGGCGGGGATGCTGTCCCGGACCAGCTCGGCCAGGCGCGCCGACGAGGTGATGGGAGCCTTCGCCCGCTCCCGCACGATCGCCGCGGCGATCCGTGAGGCGAACCGCTCCTCGCCGTACTCCCGCAGCACGCGCGCCAGCTCGCGCGCGCTGTAGGTGTTGACCACCTCCGCGGCGGTGATCCCCCGGCCGGGGTCCATCCGCATGTCCAGCGGCGCGTCCTGCGCGTACGCAAAGCCCCGCTCGACGCTGTCCAGCTGCAGCGACGACACACCCAGGTCGAACAGCGCGCCGTCGATGGCCGGAAAGCCAAGCTCGTCCAGTACGCCCGGAAGCTCGTCGTAGACCGCGTGCACCAGCCGGGTGCGGTCCTGGTACGGGCGCAGCCGGGTGCGGGCCAGCTCCAGCGCCTGCGGGTCGCGGTCCAGGCCGACCAGCACCAGCCGCGGGTGCGCGGCCAGCACCGCCTCCGCGTGGCCGCCCAACCCTACGGTGGCGTCCACGTGGATCGCGTCCCGACCGGCGCGGGCGGGGGCGTCCAGCGCGGGGGCGAGCAGCTCCAGGCACCGCTGAAGCAGTACCGGGACGTGCGTACCCCGAAGATCCCCCACGTCGACCCCCTCGACCGCGCCTGACCAGCTGTGGCCGCCCGCCCTATGGGTGGAGCCGCACGTCGTACCGCCAGATCCCCATCCGCTACGCGTCCCGCCCGGTCCGGCCCGTGCCTTGCGACCGAAGCCCGGGAGGACCTGCGCCTGGCGCCGGGGAAGAGGTGCCAGGAGCCGGAGCGGCTGGAGATCTCGCCGCACGGATGCGGCCGTCACGGCCTAAAGTCCTCCGGGCAGCACCCCCTCCTCGATGTCGGCGAAGTCGTCCTCGTTCTCCCTGAGGTAGGTCTCCCAGGCCTGCTTGTCCCAGATCTCCACCCGGGTGCTCGCCCCGATCACCACCAGGTCCCGGTCCAGCCCCGCGTACTCGCGCAGGTGGGCGGGGATGGTCACCCGGCCCTGCTTGTCCGGCACCTCGTCGTGCGCGCTGGCGAAGAACACCCGGCTGTACGCCCGGGCGGCCTTGTGCGTCACCGGCTGTTCGCGCAGCTGGGACGCGATGCGCTGGAACTCGGGCATCGGGAAGACGTACAGGCAGCGCTCCTGCCCTTTGGTGATCACGACACCCCCCGCCAGCTCATCCCGGAACTTGGCCGGGAGGATCAGCCGGCCCTTGTCGTCGAGGCGCGGGGTGTGGGTGCCGAGGAACACCGGCCCCACCCCCTTGCCCCAAGAGCCCCTCCCGGCGCACCATCGCGCTCCACTGTACTCCACTTCCCTCCACCTGCAACCGAAACCGGCCCATCTCCTCACCCGTCCGGTGGACAAATGCGCACGTCAGAGCCGGTGGAGGGAATGGGAGGGGTCGGCTAGCCGACAGCAGAGATCAACTGCGCACGCCGCTCCCCGGCCCCGTTGATCATGAGATTGGTAGCGGCAAAGCGGGCATTCCGCGCCGCTGACCTCGTGATCAAGGCATGGGGTTCAGTTCGGCGGCGAGCGCGAGCGCACCGCGCACCGGGTCGCCACCCCACCGGCTGGGGAAGGCGTCGCACAGCCGCCAGCCGGCGCGGGCCAGGAACTGCTGCCGGCGGATGTGGGCACCGACGCCGTCGGGGTGCACGGCGCAGATCAGGCCGACCGCGTCGGCGCCCTCGCCGGCGCAGATGTCGACCGTCCAGCTGCCCACCGGATACGCCAGCCGGGTGGGCACACCGATGCGGCGCAGCTCGGCGGCGAGCGCCCCGGCCCAGGCCGACGGCGGCTCGCCATCGGCGGCCGGAGCGGGACCCCGTGACGCGTAGCCGAGATAGTCGCGGACCAGACCGTCGGCGGCGTCCGGGGTGAGCGAGGTGACCACCACCATCTTCTGCCGGGCCCGGGTGATCATCACGTTGAACAGGTGCGGGTCGGCCACGAACCGGGTCCGGGCCGGCGAGTCGCCGTCCACCAGGCCGAGCGAGGCGACCACCACCTCCGCCTCGCTGCCCTGGAACGCGTGGACCGTGCCCACCCGCAACCCGAGCCGTTCGATCTCCTCTACCGGGAACTCCTTCAGCAGCGCCGACTCCAGCGCGTCCGCCTGGGCGCGGAACGGGGTCACCACGCCGATGCCGCGAACGCCGCCGTCCGCCAGCTCGCGTACCACGCCCACCACCGCGCCGACCTCGGCCTCGTTAACTCCATCGTGGACAGTGGCGTCAGGTACCCGCACGACGTCGATCGCGTCCGCGCACTCGTTGCGCGGATGCCGGGTGGCCACGGCGATGTGGTTGTCGTAGAACCGGCGCGCGGAGAACTCGATGAGGTGCGGGGCGCAGCGGTAGTGCTCGTCCAGCCAGCTCACCGGCGCCGCCGCGGCGGCCAGGTCGAACGCGCTGACCCGGCGCACGTCCAGCGAGTCGGTCAGGCCGTACCGGCCCAGGGTGGTAGCGACGTCCACGTCAGCCACGAACGACACGAAGCGCAGCTGCCGCGGATCGCCGACGACCAGCGCCCGGCGCGCCCGGGCCAGTACCGGGGCGGCCCGGATCTGGTCGATGTGCGACGCCTCGTCCAGGATCACCAGGTCGAACAGCCCGGGCACCGGCGGCAGCAGGTCCTCGACATCGGTCACGGTACCGATCCACAGCGGCAGCGCGTGGACCAGCGCGCGGCCGTCCATTCGCGCGAGCATTTCGCGGCGGCGGTTGCGGCCGGCGCGCAGGGCCGCGCCCAGTGCCGCCGCGCTGCGCCGCGCGTCGGCGCTCCACCGTGCCTCGCTGCGGGCGCGGCGGCGTATCGCGGTGCCGACCGCCGCGGCCAGCGCCGCCTCCGCCTCGGCCAGCGCCTGCCACGCCGGGGCGAGGTCGGTGCCGCCGGTCGCCGCCAGCCGGGCCGCGGCCTGCCGTGCCGCGCCGGCTTCGAGCGCGGCCCGCAGCCGTTCCAGGGGTACGCGGCCGGTGGCGCCCAGCCGGCGGCGCAGCCTGCGCAGCCGCCAGCTCCGGAACCATCTACTGTCGACAGTCCGCGCCGCCCGGGCCAGATCGGCGTCTGGCGCGAAAGCGCCGGGCACATCGGCAGCGAGTCCGGGGATCAGTGGCTCCCAGTGGTCCATGGCCGCGGCCGCCTGCTCCACCTCGAGCGCTGCGGCGATCCCGGTGGTCAGCTCGCGCACCTTCGCCACCGAGCGGGTGACCGCCTCGGCATCCGCGCGCAGGGCGGCCCGGTCCGCCCCGGCCGCCAGGCCGGAGGCGAGTTCGGCGGCGAGCGACTGGCGCCGCTCGGTGTCGCCGAACAGCACCGGTGCGGGTCCCGGGTAGCGGGCCAGCAACTCGCCCAGCACGTCGGCCGCGTGCGTGGACTGCGTCGCGATCAGGACCGATCCGCCCCGGTTCACCACCTCCAGCGCGGCCGCCACGACGGCGTGGCTCTTGCCGCTGCCGGGCGGGCCGGAGGCCACCACGACCCGCTCGGTACGCGCCCGACGTACCACGTCATCCTGCGTTTGGTTGAGCGGAAACGGCGAAAGCAGCGGCGTGTGGTCCGGGGGTGGCGAGGGCAGGAGGCCGAAGTAGACCGCGGCGAGCGCGGTGTCCCCCAGGTTGCGCTGGCGGGACCAGGTCAGCACGTCCCGCATGCCGCTGCCGTACACGTCCCTGGCCTCGTAGAGCGCGACCGCCGCGACGCCGATCAGGCCCTCCTTCGGCAGGATCGGCCGCCGGGGACCGCTGACCACCTCAGCCACCGGCAGGTCGGCCGCGTCGGCGACTCGGCGGATCCACTCGGCAGTGCCCTCCTCTTCCGCCCACTTCCTGCTGGGGATCAGCGCCTCCTCCAGCTGTCCGGCCAGCGCCCGGTCGGCAACCAGCGGGCTCAGCTCCAGATCGCCCGCCGGGACCACCCGGTAGCCGGTGAGCCCCCGCTGCAGGCGGACCGGCTCGCTGGCCAGAGGCAGCCGGACCACGCGGCGCGCACCGGCGACCTCCGCCTGGCCGATGACGAAGCCCCAGCCCCGGCGCAGCAGCCGCTCCTCACGGTGCAGGAGATCCCGGGCGTACAGCCGCTCCAGCCGGCGGTTGCCGGAGGGCCGGTCAGGGTCGTCCAGCCAGGCCGGGGACTGGCCGGTGACGTCCAGCACCCGCTCACCCCTGGCCGGGGCCAGTTCGGCGAGCGCCGTCAGCAGCTTCACGGCATCCATGGCGGGCATGACGGTAATTCATCTCGGGTACCCTCCCCTACCGTGGTGAACGGCGACGGCAGGCTTACCGGGCGGGACGCGAAGGCGGGCGGGGAAATTACCGGGCGGGACGCGAAGGCGGGCGGCGAAATTACCGGGCGGGACGCGAAGGCGGGCAGGGGTGCCGCGGGCGGGGGAACCACGGTGAAGCTCCCCCTCCGGGCCAAGGTGGCCAGCTCGGTGTCGCGGACCGCGGCGGCGCTGTCCCGGGCGGCCGGCCGCGGCGACGGCTCGGTGATCGGCGGCTGGCTCGGCCTCAAGATCGACCCTGACCTGCTGGCCCACCTGGCGGCGGGTCGGCAGATCGCATTGATCTCGGGGACCAACGGGAAAACCACCACCACCCGGTTGACCACCGCCGCCATGGGCGTGCTCGGTCCGGTCGCCACCAACTCTTTCGGCGCGAACATGCCCACCGGCCACACCTCCGCGCTGGCCCGGGCCGGCGCCACCCCGTACGCCGTGCTGGAGGTGGACGAGCACTACCTCGCGCAGGTGCTCGCGGCGACCGAGCCCCGCGTGGTGGCGCTGCTCAACCTCTCCCGTGACCAGCTGGACCGGGCCAAGGAGGTGGCCATGATGGCCCAGCTGTGGCGCGATGCGCTGGCCTCCCATCCGCGGGTGCACGTGGTGGCCAACGCCGACGATCCGATGGTGGTCTGGGCCGCGCGGAGCGTCCCCTCGGTGACCTGGGTCGGCGCGGGGCAGCGCTGGCACGACGACTCCTGGGTCTGCCCGGAGTGCGGCTCCGCGATCGAGCGGAACGGCGAATCGGGCGGGACGCCACGGCGGGCGGGTGAGCAATGGTGGCGCTGCACCGGCTGCGACCTGCGCCGGCCGGATCCACAGTGGAGACTGGAGGACGGCTCGGTGGTGGACCCGGCCGGGGTGCCGCACGAAGTCAAGCTGCAGCTGCCCGGCCGGATCAACCAGGCCAATGCGGCCACCGCGCTCGCCGTCGCCGTCCAGTTCGGAGTACGCGTGGCCGATGCGCTGCCCAGGCTGGCCGAGGTGACCTCGGTCGCCGGCCGGTACGCGCAGGTGGTGCGGGACGGGCGCAGCATCCGGCTGCTGCTGGCGAAGAACCCCGCCGGCTGGCTGGAGGCGTTCGACATGGCCGACCAGGCGCCCACGCTACTGGCCATCAACGCGCGCGGTCCGGACGGCCTGGACACCTCCTGGCTGTTCGACGTGGACTTCTCCCCGATGCGGGGCCGGCCGGTCCTGATCACCGGGGACCGGGCGTACGATCTGGCGGTGCGGCTGGAGGTCAACGAGGTGCCGTTCCGGCACGTGCCGTCGTTCCGGGACGGGCTGGCCGCGGTCCCGCCCGGCCGGCTGGAGGTCATCGCGAACTACACCGCGTTCCAGGACATCCGAGCGGAGTTGGACCGTGTCGAGTGACGTCCGCATCGTCTGGGTCTACCCGGACCTGCTGTCCACCTACGGCGACCGGGGAAACCTGCTCATCCTGGCCCGGCGGGCGCAGCTGCGCGGCCTCGCGGTGGAGGCAATCGAGGTGCGCTCCGACCAGCGGCTGCCTGACACGGCCGACATCTACCTGCTCGGCGGCGGGGAGGACGGCCCGCAGGCGCTGGCCGCACAGCGGCTGGCCGCGGACGGGGCGCTGCACCGCGCGGTCGACCGGGGCGCGGTGATCTTCGCGGTCTGCGCCGGGTACCAGCTGCTCGGGCGCACCTTCTTCGCCAAGGGCGCCAAGTGCGCCGGACTGGAACTGCTCGACATCGAGTCCGACCGCGGCGCCACCCGCGCGGTGGGCGAGCTGGCCGGGGACATCGACCCGCGACTCGGCCTGCCGCCACTGACCGGGTTCGAGAACCACGGCGGCCGCACCCACCTGGGCCCGAACGTCTACCCGCTCGCCCGGGTCACCGCTGGCGTCGGCAACGACGGGGTCACCGAGGGCGCCTGGCGGGGCAAGGTGCTCGGCACCTACTCGCACGGTCCGGCGCTGTCGCGCAACCCGGCCATCGCCGACCTGCTGCTGCGCTGGGCGATCGGGGTGGACCGGCTCGCCCCGATCGACGACACCTGGCCGGAGCGGCTGCGGGCCGAGCGGCTGGCCGCCATCCGCGCCGCATGACGCCGCCGCCCCGTCGGCCAAGGGGACGATTCCGGCCCGCTCAGGCGCGAGCCGGAATCAGACGACGACGCTGACCATCCGGCCGGGGACCACGATGACCTTGCGCGGCTCCCGGCCGGCGGTGTGCTCGGCGACCGCGGCCAGCGCGGCCGCGCGCACCGCGTCCTCGGTTGCGTCGGCGGGGACCTCGACCCGCGCGCGGACCTTGCCGTTGACCTGCACCGGGTAGGTCACCGACTCGGCCACCAGCAGCGCCGGGTCGGCGGACGGGAACCGCTCGTAGGCCAGCGACTCCGGATGGCCCAGCCGCCGCCACAGCTCCTCGCCCAGGTGCGGCGCGAACGGCGAGAGCATCAGCACCAGCGCCTCGGCCACCTCGCGCGGCGTGGCGGACAGCCGGGTCAGCCCGTTGGTCAGCTCGATCAGCTTGGCCACCGCGGTGTTGAAGCGCATGGCCTCCATGTCCGTGCGCACCCCGTCGATGGTGCGGTGCAGCAGCCGGCGGGTCTGCTCGTCGGCCGGCTCGTCGACCACGCGCAGCGCGCCGGTCTGCTCGTCCACGATCGCCCGCCAGACCCGCTGCAGGAAGCGGTACGACCCGACCACGGCCCGGGTCTCCCACGGCCGGGACACCTCCAGCGGGCCCATGGACATCTCGTACACCCGGAAGGTGTCCGCGCCGTAGGCGGCGCACATCTCGTCCGGCGTGACCACGTTCTTCAGGGACTTGCCCATCTTGCCGTACTCCCGGCGGACCGGCTTGTCGCCGTAGAAGTACCGGCCGTCCCGCTCGACGACCTCCTCCGCGGGCACGTAGGAGCCGCGCTCGTCGGTGTACGCGTACGCCTGGATGTAGCCCTGGTTGAACAGCCGCCGGAACGGTTCGCAGCTGCTGATGTGCCCCAGGTCGTACAGCACCTTGTGCCAGAACCGGGCGTACAGCAGGTGCAGGACGGCGTGCTCCACGCCCCCGACGTACAGGTCCACGCCGCCGCAGTCGCGCTCGTCCCGCGGGCCCATCCAGTACCGCTCGTTGGCCGGGTCCACCATCGCCTGGTCGTTGGCCGGGTCCAGGTAGCGCAGCTCGTACCAGCTGGAGCCGGCCCACTGCGGCATCACGTTGGTCTCCCGGGTATACCGCTTCGGCCCGTCCCCCAGGTCCAACTCGACCTCGACCCACTGCCGCTCCCGCGACAGCGGGGTCTCCGGGGTGCTGTCCCCGTCCTCCGGATCGAATGTCTTGGGTGAGAAGTCCGCGATGTCGGGCAGCTCCACCGGCAGCATCGACTCGGGTAGCGCCACCGGCAGGCCGGTCTCGTCGTAGACGATCGGGAACGGCTCGCCCCAGTACCGCTGGCGGCTGAACAGCCAGTCCCGCAGCCGGTAGGTGACCGCGCCCTGGCCGTGCCCGTTCTCCTCCAGCCACTGGATGATCTTCTTCTTGGCGTCCTCGACCCCCAGGCCGTCCAGGAACCCGGAGTTGATCGCCGGTCCGTCGCCGACGTAGGCCTTGCCGTCGAAGTCCGCCGGCGGCTGCACGGTCCGGATGATCGGCAGGTCGAAGACCTCCGCGAACTCCCAGTCCCGCTCGTCCTGGCCGGGCACCGCCATGATCGCCCCGGTGCCGTAGCCGGCCAGCACGTAGTCGGCGGTGAAGATCGGGATGCGCGCGCCGTTGACCGGGTTGGTGGCGTAGGCGCCGACGAAGACCCCGGTCTTCTCCTTGGCGTCCGCCTGCCGCTCCACGTCCGTCTTGGCCGCGGCGAACTTGCGGTAGGCGTCGACCGCCTCCCGCGGGGTGGCGTGGCCGCCGGTCCAGGCCGGCTTGGTCCCCGCCGGCCAGGCGGCCGGCACCAGCCGGTCCACCAGCTCGTGTTCGGGCGCCACCACCATGTAGGTCGCCCCGAAGACGGTGTCGGGCCGGGTGGTGAACACCCGCAGGGGGCCCGCGTCGGTCGGGAAGTCGATGTGCGCGCCGGTCGAGCGGCCGATCCAGTTCCGCTGCATCAGCTTGATCGGCTCCGGCCAGTCCAGGAGGTCCAGGTCCTCCAGCAGCCGGTCGGCGTACGCGGTGATCCGCATCATCCACTGCTTCAAGTTGCGCTTGAAGACCGGGAAGTTGCCGCGCTCGGACCGGCCGTCCGCGGTCACCTCCTCGTTGGCCAGCACCGTGCCCAGCCCGGGGCACCAGTTCACCGGCGCGTCGGAGATGTAGGCCAGCCGGTGGTCGTCGATCACCCGTCGCCGCTCGACCGGGTCCAGCTCCGCCCAGGGGCGCCCGTCCGGCGTGCGGCGCGCTCCCGACTCGTACTCGGCGACCAGCTCGGCGATCGGGCGGGCCTTGCGCACTGCCGGGTCGTACCAGGAGTTGAAAACCTGCAGGAAGATCCACTGGGTCCAGCGGTAGAACTCGGGGTCGGTGGTGGCGAACGACCGCCGGTTGTCGTAGGCCAGCCCCAGCCGGCGCAGCTGCGCCCGGTACCGCGCGACGTTCTCCTCGGTGGTCTTGCGCGGGTGGGCGCCGGTCTGCACCGCGTACTGCTCGGCCGGCAGCCCGAACGCGTCGAAGCCCATCGGGTGCAGCACATTGCGGCCGGCCATCCGCTGGTAGCGGGTGTAGCAGTCGGTGCCGATGTAGCCCAGCGGGTGGCCGACGTGCAGCCCCGAACCCGACGGGTACGGGAACATGTCCATCACGTAGAGCTTGGGCGCGCCGGCACGCGGGTGGTCGGGGTCGCTGAGCGGACCGACCGGGTTCGGCGCGTTGAAGGTGCCGTGCTCCTCCCAGTAGTCCTGCCAGCGCCGCTCGATCTCGTCCGCCATCTGCGCGGTGTACCGGAACGGCGGGACGTCCCGGTCCGCGGTGCTCTCGCTCATCGTCGCCACCTTGGGTCCTTGGTATCCAGGGCATTCTGCAGGCACCAAAAAGCCCCTCGCGCAGGAGGGGCCGCCGTGCTGTCGCGTCTACTCGTGGCGCGTCAGCACGGCCTACCAAGCAGCTGGTAAGCCCTGGTCGTCATGCGGGCAGTGTACCCCGGGACCGCGCCCGGCCCCACCCGGTTCCGGCGGTGCGGCACCAAGATCTCCTTTCCGGCGCTCTCGATCTCCTTTCCGGCGCTCCCGCGCGGTGATCTCCCTTCCGGCGCACTCGCGTGGTGATCTTCCTTCCGGCGCTCTCGCGCGGCCACACCGCACGGCAGCACGCCCCACTGCGATCGTCCAGCCGCCGCCCGGTGCGACCGCCGCGGCCGTGCGGCAGGGCGAGGGCGCTGCGGCCAGACCGGCGATTGGCGCGAGCTACCAAACCACCATCCGCAAATGTGGGATGACATGTCCACCTATGTCTGGCAAGCCGGTCGGTACGAAACGGGACCAGCTAGGCATAGAAGAAATGCCGTGTGCACGAGTGCCCCCTTCGGCATTCGGCGAGCCCACAAAGGCCGGTTAGCCTGTTTGCATGCAGGTCGTCCTCGCGGGTATGGCTGAGCCGGGCGGTCCCCCGCGCAACCTGCGGGTACGCCCGTGACTCGCATTGGGGCAGTCGCGGGACGACTAGGAGGAGGCCAGTGACCACACAGCGCATCGAGAACGAGCTGGGTAGCCCCTTCCCCAGTGACGAGTTCCGCGCCGCGACGGACGCCATCGTCGCCAACATCGAGCAGGTTATCGAGGGGAAGACCGCCACCGTACGGCTGGCGCTCGCGGTCCTGCTCGCGGAAGGCCATCTGCTCATCGAGGACGTGCCCGGCGTCGGGAAGACCAAGCTGGCCAAGGCCCTGGCCCGCTCGATCGACTGCTCCGTACGGCGTATCCAGTTCACCCCGGACCTGCTGCCCAGCGACGTCACCGGGGTCAGCGTCTACAACCAGGAGACGCACGACTTCGAGTTCAAGCCGGGCGCGGTCTTCGCCAACCTGGTGGTGGGCGACGAGATCAACCGGGCCTCACCGAAGACCCAGTCCGCCCTCCTGGAGTGCATGGAGGAGCGGCAGGTGACCGTCGACGGCACCACCTACGAGCTGCAGGTGCCGTTCATGGTGATCGCCACCCAGAACCCGATCGAGATGGAAGGCACCTATCCGCTGCCCGAGGCGCAGCGGGACAGGTTCACCGCCCGGATCGCCGTGGGCTACCCCGACGCCGGTGCCGAGCTGGAGATGCTCGACGTGCACGGCGCCGAGGATCCGCTGCACGCGCTGCAGCCGGTCTCCGACGCGGCCACCGTGCGGCGGCTGATCGCCACGGTGCGCCAGGTCCACGTGGCCGACGCCATCAAGCAGTACGCGGTGAACCTGGTCAACGCCACCCGCGAGGCACCCGACCTGCGGCTGGGCGCCTCGCCGCGGGCCACCCTGCAGTTGCTGCGCACCGCCCGGGCGGTGGCCGCGCTGGAGGGCCGGGACTACGTCCTCCCTGACGACCTGCAGAGCCTGGCCGTACCGGTGCTCGCCCACCGGATCATCCCGACCGCCGACGCCCAGCTGGCCCGGCGGACCACCGACGCCATCGTGGCCGATCTGGTGCACCGGCTGCCGCTGCCGCACGAGCGCAGCCGCTCGCCGTACGACACCCGGCCGCCCAGCAGTCCGGTCAGCGGCGGGCCGTCGCCGTACGAGCCGCGGAGGCGTTGAGATGCGGGAGGCGCTGCGCGGGTTGACCACTCGCGGCCGGTCGTTCTTGGCCGCCGCGGCCGCCGCGGCGCTGTCCGCCCTGATTCTCGGGGAGAAGGACCTGCTGCGGGTGGCGGTGCTGCTGGTGGCGCTGCCGCTGCTGGCCGCCGGCTACGTCGGGCGCAGCCGGTACAAGCTGGCCTGCACCCGGAGCCTGGAGCCGCACCGGGTACCGGCCGGGGCTGGCGCGCGGACCGTGCTGCGGCTGCAGAACCTGTCCCGCCTGCCCACCGGCACGCTGCTGCTGGAGGACCGGCTGCCGTACGCGCTGGGCAGCCGGCCCCGGCTGGTGCTCGAGCGGCTCGGCCCGCACCAGGCCAGCTCGGTGGCGTACACCGTGCGGGCCGACGTGCGCGGCCGGTATCCGGTGGGTCCACTGGTGGTCCGGCTGACCGACCCGTTCGGGCTGTGCGAGCTGACCCGGTCGTTCCCCAGCGTCGACAAGCTCACCGTCATCCCGCAGGTGGTCCCGCTGCCGGTGGTGCGCCTGGCCGGGGAGTACGCGGGCACCGGCGAGAGCCGGGCCCGTTCGGTGGCGGTGCACGGCGAGGACGACGCGGCGACGCGGGAGTACCGGCACGGCGACGACCTGCGCCGGGTGCACTGGCGCTCGACCGCGCGGGTGGGCGAGCTGATGGTGCGGCGCGAGGAGCAGCCGTGGGAGAGCCGGGCCACCGTGGTCCTGGACACCCGGGCGCACGCGCACGCCGGCGAGGGCCCGACCGCCAGCTTCGAGTGGGCCGTCTCCGCCGCGGCCAGCGTCGCGGTGCACCTGCGCACCGCCGGGTACAAGCTGCGGCTGGTCACCGGTGCCGGGGTGGACGTCGAGGCCACCGAGCTGACCGGCGACGGGGTGCTGCTCGACCAGCTCGCCGACGTGCGGCTCAGCCCGCGCTCGGACATCTCCACGCTGGTGGAGCAGGTGCGCCGCCGCTCCGACGGCGGCCTGGTGATAGCGCTGGTGGGCATCCTGACCACCGCCGAGGCCGAGCTGCTGTGCTCGCTGCGCGGCAACGGGGCCACCTGCGTGGCACTCCTGATCGACAGTTCCACCTGGTTGAACCTGGACCCGGCGGCGCGGGAACGGGCCGACCAGGAGCAGACCTCCGCCGCGCTGGCCCTGCTGCAGGGCGGCTGGCGGGTGGTCAGGGTACCGCACGGAAGCGCCCTGCCGGCGCTGTGGCCGCAGGCGGCCCGCGGGTCGCAGGGCTTCGCCTGGCGCGCGGCGATGGCCGAGACCGTGTCGAGCCGACTGTAGAGCCGGGCCAGGCTGTAGAGGAAGGCGTCCACCGATGAACAACCGCCCGCAGGCCAGCGCGGTGGCCGCGTGCGCGACCCTGCTTGCCGCCGCCCCCCTGTCGTCCATATTCGACCGGTGGACCTGGCTGGTCCAGTGCTTCCTCGCGGTGGCGCTGATCGCCGGCGCGGCGACCCTGGCCCGGGCGGCGCGCCTCGCGGTCTGGGCGCAGGCCGGGGCCGGCGCACTGGCCCTGCTGTTCGCCCTGACCTGGATGTTCCCCAGCCACCAGGAGTACGCGGGAATCCTCCCGTCGCCGGGCACCTTCGACCACTTCGGCCAGCTGCTGCGCCAGTCGGTCACCGACATGCGCGAGCTGGGCGTGCCGGTCCCGGACGGGGATCCGCTGCTGTTCATCACCGTTCTCGGGGTCGGCTTCGTCGCGATCTGCGTGGACGTGTTCACCGTCGGCCTGCGCCGGCCGGCGCTGGCCGGGCTGCCCATGCTCGCCATCTACTCGGTGCCGGTGGCGGTCCACACCGACAGCGTCCCGGTCATCCCGTTCATCGTCGGCGCCTGCGGGTTCATGTGGCTGCTGGTCTCCGACAACGTCAACCGGGTGCGCCGCTTCGGCCGCCGGTTCACCGGGGACGGCCATGACGTGGAGGCCTGGGAACCGTCCCCGCTGGCGGCGGCGGGCCGGCGGCTGGCGGTGGTCGGCGTGGTGCTCGCGGTGGCGCTGCCGCTCGCCATCCCCGGGATGACCACCGGGCTGCTCGACCGGTTCGGCACCGGCGGCGGGGGCGGGGACGGCACCGGCAGCGGCCGGGGCGGCACCGGGTCCTCTGTGGACCTGTTCGCGAACCTGTCCGGGCAGCTCAAGCAGGACAAGGAGGAGGAGCTGGTCCGCGTCCGCACCGACGACCCCGACCCGTACTACCTGCGCTTCGGTGTCGCCGATCGGGTGACCAACGCGGGCTTCGCGGCACGGCGCCCGGTCGGCCACCCGGCCAGTCGCGGCATCCCGGACGTACCGCCGCGCGACGGCGTCACGGTGCGGCAGTACCACGCGACGGTCGAGGTCACCGGCCTGACCCAGAACCTGCTGCCGGTCTACCTGCAGCCGGTCAACTTCGACGGGATCGACGCCAACTGGTACTACGACGAGCGCACCCAGGTGTTCTACTCCAACCGGGCACGCGCGAAGGGCAAGAAGTACTCGTTCGACTACGTGCGCAGCGACTACACCCCGGCCGCCCTGGAACGGGCGAAGCCGCTTCCGCCCACCGACCCGATCCAGCAGCTGTACACCCAGGTGCCGCTAGTGCAGGAGATCCAGGACCGGGTGGCGTCGCTGACCGCCGGCAAGGAGACCGTGTACGACCGGGTCAGGGCCATCTTCAACTTCTTCTCCCGCGAAAACGGCTTCACCTACAGCCTGGAGACCGAGAGCGGGACGAGCGGGTCGGCCATCGTCGACTTCCTCACCAACAAGGCCGGTTTCTGCGAGCAGTACGCGGCGGCGATGGCCTGGCTCGTGCGCACCGCCGGCATCCCGGCGCGGGTGGCCTTCGGCTTCACCCGCGGCACCCGGACCGACGGCGACTACCGGGTCCTCACCACCAAGAACCTGCACGCGTGGACCGAGGTCTACTTCGACGGCTTCGGCTGGGTGCCGTTCGACGCCACGCCGGCCACCTCGGTCCCCGGGTCGAACCCGACGATCTGGGCTCCCGACCGCGACGCGCCGGCCCAGCCCGACACACCCGGGGCGCAGGCGCCAGCGGACGACGGCGCGGATTCCGCGGG